>Ga0209317_1000030_pt1 | contig 204829 bp, 175 predicted proteins | sample RifGroB2_FD_183994 | JGI IMG/M metagenome (GOLD analysis project Ga0209317, IMG submission 183994) | Soil microbial communities from Rifle, Colorado, USA - Groundwater B2 (SPAdes) (version 2) | ecosystem: Environmental > Terrestrial > Soil > Unclassified | place: Rifle, Colorado | collected...
GGGGGTGGCCGACTTCAGCCGGAATACCCGGCCGACATCAACCGGAACAGCCGGCCGACTTGCGTCGGAATAGGCGGCCGACTTCGTCGGAATGCGCAAGTTGAAAAATACCCCTGCCCGGACCGAATTATCAAGGTCGGCCTACCCTTGCGATTCTAATCAATTTCCAGCCGGTGAGGCACGTTCCACAGTTGACACCGAAAGGTCAAAAGGGATAAAGTACCGAAAGCTTGTCCGCTTGATAAAGACCGTTGACCAGAAAGCAGCCCGCCCCTGTGGTTCTCGACGCCAACACCGGTTTTGTTCAGAGCATCCACCAGCAAAAAACCAGGCCTTCCAACCCGCTTTTCGCTTAAAGCCACCTCGCTGCGGCTTGGCGAGTCCACCCCCGCCTGCTTCGGCATGCACACAGATTGAAGGAGCCCTACGTGAAGCACCCGCGCATTCCAGGATACAAATCCAGCAGCCTGCTGCTGATTACCCTCGTCGCCCTGCCCCTTTGCCTTTCCGGATGCAAGGAGGGGAAGACCGAAGCGCAGCAGTTGCCTGCCGGTCCTGCAGCAGCGGCTGAAACAACGACCCAGGGCACTGCGACATCGGCCGGTACAGCCGGCGGAGTTTCCTCTCCCACAGTACCGGCTGCAGCGGCTCCCGCCCTTCAGGCAGCTCCGGATACTGCGGCTGCCCCGGCCACAAGTTTCGGCTCCCAGTCAACCGCCAGCCGGAAGCCAAAGGATGTGAAGGCCAAGGGAGCGGCCGCGAGCGCTGCCCCGGCAATCAAGTACCGCGCCGGAGAAGATCCTGTTTATGCGGCTCTCAAGGGGTGGCCGGTAAAGTCCCCGGCGTCTCTGCCGGGCGCCATTCTCCCCCAAAAGAGGATCATCGCTTACTACGGCAACCCTCTTTCCAAGCGGATGGGAGCGCTGGGAGAATTTCAAAAAGACGATATGCTGCAGCGCCTAAAGCGTGAAGCGGCTCGCTGGCAGGCTGCCGACCCGGCCCATCCAGTGCAGCCCGCACTGCACCTGATCGCTGTGGTCGCCCAGGGGGAACCCGGCAAGGCCGGGATGTACCGGATGATCATGCCTGACAAGGTGATAAACCAGGTCTATGGCTGGGCGAAGGAAGCCAACGCCATCCTATTCATCGACATCCAGACCGGCCATGACAACATACGCGCCATCCTGCCTCGCTTCGAGTGGCTGCTGAAGAACCCCGACGTACACCTCGGAATCGATCCCGAATTCAATCTGACCAAGAGCAGGGCGAAGCCGGGGAGCAAGATCGGTTCCTACGACGCAGCCGACATAAACTACGCAACCGGCTACCTGAAGGACCTGGTAAAGAAGTACAACCTGCCCCCCAAGGTGCTGACCGTCCACCGGTTCACACGCAACGGCGTCACCAACTACCGCAACATCTTATTGCGACCAGAGGTGCAGGTCGTCATGCACATGGACGGCTGGGGTGCTCCCTGGCTGAAACGCGATTCGTACAAGGACTATGTGGTTTCCGAGCCTGTCCAGCTTACCGGATTCAAGCTCTTCTACCACAACGACACCAAGAAGGGCCATCCGCTCCTCACTCCATCGGAGGTGCTAAAGCTGCACCCGAAACCGATGTACATCCAGTACCAGTAGAAAAAAACGGAAAAGCAGTACGCCTGCAGGATTCGGCATTGCAACCATAAAAAAAACCCTCATTCGCCAGTTGCCGGCGGAGGAGGGTTTTTTCTTTTGAAGCGACTAGTCCGGGGGGCTCCAGTGGGCAGCTAAAGGGCGATCACGTCCTTCGGCAAGCGGGCTGAGAGGTTATCGCGACCAGTCGAGACAGATGCCGGTGTCGTTCGCGCCGCCCATATCGAAGCTGCGCTCCAGGAAGGTCGCCCGTCCCTCCAGATCCACCAGAAGGATGCTGGAGGAACGGGTGCCATAGCGCTCGCTGCTGATGAAAATGGAAGAAAGCAGCCTTTCCAGCTCGAGGCCGACGCCGGTGTCGGGAAGCTGCTCGTCTGGAGCCTGGGTCCGGTCGGCAAGTATGGCGAAGAGATCTTCCGTGGAGAATTCCCCGGCCGCCAGCACCCGGGCCAGGGCTTTCTTGCCCCGCACCACTTTTGGCCAGGGCGTGTTCAGCAGATGGTTACTCAACCCATGGATCCCGGGTGAAATCCTGATCATTTGCCGGCTGATGTTGGAGTAGCAATACAGCCGGTCCGCCCCCCCAAGTAGCAGGTTGAATCCCCTGTAGCAGCCCCCTTCCCCGCGCAGGCGGTCAAGATACTGCTCGACAGCTGTCTCCTCTGTCAGAAATCCGCTTACCAGTTGCCCGCGGGACGCCCCATACTGCCCGTGCGCGTGCGGGTCCCGATAATTGGTCAGTGCCGCAAGGCGCCCGGAAGTGGTGATGCCGAGCCAGGTTCCGCCATGGACCAGGTCCCGGCCGGCGAAAACCTTGGCTGCATCCAGCCAGTAAGAGGCGGGCGAGGTTGGGCGATGGTAGAACTCGTCACGGTTGGCGGCCAAAATGAGCCGGTAGCGAGGATGTACCCCGTAGGCCAACAAGAGTGTGCACATTGATCATCCTGCCAAAGTGTGAGGGCGGCACACCCTTAACCTGCAGCACCTGCCTGGCGCCCGCCCCGTCAGAATATCCGCTGAATCTCCTGTTGCTGATGCTCGGAAACCTTTTCGAACATCACACCGACCCCGGGAATGCAGCGTGACTCCCCCCACGCCAGCGACCAGCAGACCCTGGCGGCGATCGGTGCCTGGTCGGCTAACTCGAGGAAACGCAGCCAGAGGATTTTGCCTGGTCCGAAGGACTGCATGCTGTGAATAAAAGCGCCGCCGTCGGAGATATTGAGGGTAAATGCCTTCAGTGTACTTTCGGGTGCAAAGCTGCCATCCTGTGAAACCAGCAAGTTCAGGTTTACCTGCTTTCTCTTGTGCCTGCGTAGCGATCTTGCGGGGAAAGATCTGCACCTGTTGTCGATAAAGAACCTGAGGGCCGACTCTGCGTCCGGACAAAATGTCTGTTCCAGTGGGCTTAGCTTGATCTGTTTGTGTTTCGCTTCCCATTTCACACGCAATACAGGGAAGAGATTAATGCAGTCATAGGCTATGACCTTATCCTCCTTGCTGCAGCGAACCAGAGTCAGTATATCAACGACCAAACCATTGTAGGCATTTCTTATCGCCAGTTCTAACATTTCACGGAAAGTAGGGGCTATGTCATAGGCAACGCCGATTTCTGACAAGGCCAAGCTGTAGGCCCCGGCTGCTTCTTCATTGTTGACCACTATGAGGACTTTGGTGTCTGCCATATTGCGTTGATACCTTTCGACGGTGATAGAATTACTGGACACCAATGAAAGACGCCCATGAGCAGCCGTGTTGTTGTCAGTGCAACTGTAGTTTAAAAACAGCAATGCTACATTATAACCGCTGTAAAGAGAACTTCAAATGATTTAACAGCCACTAAAGCTTAATCTCCCGCCCGTTAGTTGCGGTGCTATAAGATTTTGAAGCGTAGGCCAGGCAGCTCCCATAGAAACATGCTCTGTCCGACCGGTCTGCAGCGGGTAACGGCGAGGCCCGCCCCACATGCCACACTATGCTATCTGCCTTACTTACCTGGTCGCCTTACTTACCTGGTCGGCTCGAGGTCACAGCAACTATGGTAACGGTCAGATCTCCGGCGGGACGTTTGATGGTTATCTCGTCATCTACCTTCCGGCCGAGCAGCGCCTGGCCAACCGGCGAGTCGACGCTGATCCGCCCGACACTCACATCGAATTCGTCCGGACCCACCAGCTGATAACAGCGCTCCTCACCGCTATCTTCCTCATAGGTTACCCAGCAGCCGAAACTGACGGAGGTGGGGTTGAGCGGCGGATAGACCACCTTCAGCACCTTCAGTCTGTCTCCCAGATGCTTCAGTTCGCGGTCTATCTCCCGAAGGCGTTTTTTTGAATAGATATATTCAGCATTTTCCGAGCGGTCACCCTCGGCAGCAGCTTCGGCCATATTCTTGACCATGCGCGGCCGCTCGGTTTCCCAAAGGATATCGTAGCGCTCCTGTAGCAGTCTACGCCCTTCAGCGCTTATCATGTCGGTCATTTTCAATTCCTATATTCCCGCCGTACGATCAGCAGAAGCCTTGCAAAATGTGATGGGGGGCTACTCTAAAAACCGGGAGAAATTTCCTGAGGCCGCCAGGGCGAAGCAGGCGCCCCAGTGACACAGCCATTAGAGTATCGACGGTAGCTCCGCCGGCTCGGCTGGTTCCGCCTGTTCGGCTGGTTCCGCCTGTTCGGCTGGTTCCGCCTGTTCGGCTGGTTCCGCCTGTTCGGCTGGTTCCGCCTGTTCGGCCGGTTCGGCCTGTTCGGCCGGTTCGGCTAATTCGGCCGGTTCGGCTAATTCAGCCGGTTCGGCTGGTACAATAGACTCCAGGGGCAGGACGTGTGCCGGCGTCGCGGCGGCGGTCGACCGATCGGAATGCGCCTTTTCGGTAACCATGTTGTCACCGGCACAGATTTCATCCTGCGCCAGCTCAAGCATCGATTCGGGGGGAACTGGCTCCAGGGCGGACTCGCCTAAGGGAGGGATGATTTTGCTGAGCTCTCTGCGGTTTTTGTCGGACATGATGGTTCCGCGGATCCTGTAGCTGGAAACGGCGCAGTCTAGCTCATAGTTGGTCAATGTATAGGAAAGGTCGTTCAGATTGTACTCTCTCCGGAAGTACCCCTTGTCCTTGGCAACCGCCTTAACCCAGAAAATGAAGACCTTGTCCGGCAGTGAGATCTTGGTCTTGCGGTCGAGATAATACTTCAGATCACTGTCTTCGGCAAAATTACTCCACCTTTGTTCCTTGCCATGAGCCAAACCGCCACACGTAAGGAGAGCCAGTGCCACAAATACTATCCGGACTGTCATCTTTCCTCCCTTTAATGCATTAAATTCAGCGGGCATGATAGACGATTTTACCCGCTAACACAACAATGGCAGCCCCACCGGCAGGGTCATCCCGGTCAGCCGCACGGTCCAGGCGCAGGCTCAGGGCTTCAGTTGGCGGTGCTGCCTGATCGCCTTTTCATAGGTCTTTTGAATTTCGCCGGAGGGACCGGCCAGCCGATAAGCCGTGAAGTACCCGACCAGGTACCAGATGATGGCCAGGAAGACCACCCCCCAGAAGGCCCGCCGCAAGAGCACCTGCCAGCCGGCCGAGTCGCTTTCCACACGCGGATCGGGCTCAGCGAGCGCGCGCTGATCAGCCATCTTCCGCAGGTGGGCTATCTGCGACACTGAGATATGCCGAAATATCAGGTCGCGATCCCTCTCGTCCAGAAAGACGAACTGAAGCCCGGCGGGATAACAGGTTCCGGCGCCTGTGATCACTTTGGGCGGCACCACATAGACGACCTGGGCCACAGCCTGGATCTGCCTGGGCGGGGTAAGCGGCAGGTGGATCTCGAGGTTCAAAAATTGCTCCGGCAGCATGGGTTCCGAAAGCCGCAGGCAGATGCCGCCTCCGCCCAGGTTGACCTCGGCCCAGAGCAGATCCTGCCACTCAAGCGGTATGGCGGGGAGGTGGCGGGCGCTTTGGGCAGCTATGACTATGTTGTCATAGCCCTGGGTTTTCATGTGCTCAAGGTCCCTGCGGCGCTCCCAATCGCTCTCAATCTGGCGCAGGCTCCCTTCACGTGCACGCGCGTATTTGAGCCTTAGATTGAGTTCGATCCGGAAGAACTGGCGCCGCTCCCGCAGCGTGAAACGGCCAAAAAGCCGGATGCGCAGCACGCGTCCGCCCAGCCTCTCGATCACGATGCCGCAGCAGGTGTAGACATCTTTTCTGATCCAGACGCTCACGTCCAGGATGAAGCCTACCTCAATCCGCACGTTAGCCGGCAACATGTCCCGGGAGATCTGCACCAATATCTCGTCTGCACGGTATTCACTGACGACCGCCCAGTCCCGAAAGATGCCTCCGCCTGAGAGCGGGATCCCAATCTCCAGCCGCATCCCCTCCTGAAGATATGCCCCATAAATGGTGTTGTCGTCATCCTGCATGCTGTCACGTCCAATGGCGAATTTATTAACGAGCAGGTTCCCTTAGCACATTAAACTGTAAAGGACCAAAGTTGCAAGGAATTACCTGTAAAAATAAGAGCGAGCCAGCCCCGGCAGCTCTTCTGCGAGCGCTTGACTTATCTTTGGCCTGTGTTATGCACATACGGCAATTACACTAGACGCAAGGCGAAGAAAGGAGATTTATGAAACAGGTGGTAAGGATGGCAGCATTCATCGTCGTGTTGGCAGCGACCCAGGCCATGGCGGTATCCGCCGGAAAGAGCGTGGAGTGGAACAGTTCCATGGGGAAGGTGGTCTTCAAGGGAGACGACCATGCCGGCAAGGGCCTCAAGTGCGCCGAGTGTCACGCGAAGATCTTCAAGATGAAGAAGGGAACAGCCGTCATGAAGATGGCGGAGATCAATGCGGGCAAGTACTGCGGCACATGTCACGACGGCAAGAAAGCCTTCGGCACTGCCGGCAACTGTGCAAAGTGTCACAAGAAGTAACGGTCAGCTAAATTGCAGCAGCAGTCCGACGACGGCGGCTCCCAGGATCACGGCCATAGGCGCTATGGCCGTGAACTGGAGCACCAGGAAACCGACGCCCAGCAGCAGAAAATCCCTGGCGCTGGCAAGCGAGGTCCGCCCGAGTGTGAAGGCGGCGGCAAAGACCAGACCGACCACCGCGGGGAGGATGCCGTCCAGAAAGTGGTTCACGGCGTCGACCCGGCGAAACCTCTGGTAGCGGCTTGAGATAAAGAGCATGAGGAGCGTGCCGGGAAAAAAGATGCAGAGGGTGGCGACCAGCGCCCCGGGGAAACCGGCCATTTTATAGCCGGCAAAGGTGGCGAGCATGGCAAGCGGCCCCGGAGTGAGCTGGGAGAGCGCCACCCCGTCCAGGAACTCCTTCAGGGTAAGCCAGTGCAGCTGGTCCACCATGATGCGGTGCAAGAGAGGTATCAGCACGTACCCCCCGCCGAAAAACACCACCCCGATCTTCAGAAAGACCAAGGCCAGCTTCAAGATGCCGGCCATCAGCTAAGCCTCCCTTTTCGCCACCCCTTCCAAAGCCCCCAGCAACCGGCCAGGACCAGCACCGTCAGGGCGCTCACCCCGAACAGTGCCGAGGCGGCAAAGGCGATGGCGGCTACTGTGGCGGATTCCAGTCCGGCAGCCTTTCTTCTCGCCATGCCGATCCCGGCCACCACGATCAGCGCGATCACGATCGGGTTCGAGCCGAGCAGCGCCGATTTGAGCTCCGCCACCTCATGAAAGCGGAAGTAGAGCAGGCTCAGCGCGGATACCAGCAGGAAGGAGGGTGCGATGAAAGCGGCGGCGGCCATAATGCCGCCAAGGGTGCCGCGCAGATAATACCCTACGAAGATGCTGGTGTTGAGGGAAAAAGGTCCGAGGATCTGGCCGAAGGCGAGGCCGTGCATGAACTCGTCGTAGCCTAGCCACTTCTTCTCCTGGACGCAGCGCCGCTCGATGAGGGCGACGATCGCCATGCCGCCGCCAAAGCCGGTCGCGCCGATCAGAAAGAAGGTCGCGGCTATTTCCGGAAGGCTTACCCTTTTGATATCCTTTTCCATGCAGCTTTATAGCAAGATCTCGGCCAATATAAAAGGAAAACCTGCCGGACCGGGAGCTGCCCCGTCGGTGTTTTTCTGCCGGAGATGCTCCGTCAGCGGCCCCCTCCCCGATCCCACTTTTTTATTGATCATCGCGGCTAAAACACATATACAAAGGGAAAAGGGTAAAGAGCCGGGGGAATAGCATCATGAGCACTGTTGTCAGGAGATCCGTCTGCCCGTTCGATTGCCCCGACACCTGCGGCATGCTGGTCAGTGTCGAGGAAGGCAAGGCCATATCCGTGCAGGGCGACCCGCAGCATCCTTTCAGCCGCGGCACGCTCTGCCCGAAGATGCGCCACTACGAAAGAAGCGTCCATTCGCCTCTGCGGCTCACCACCCCGCTGCGCAGAAGCGGCCCCAAGGGGTCGGGGGAATTCACCCCGATTTCCTGGGAGGAGGCGATAGAAACCATCGCCGGGCGCTGGCGGGGGATCATATCGGAGTTCGGGGCGCAGGCGATTCTCCCCTACTCCTACGCCGGGACCATGGGGGTGATCCAGCGCAACGCCGGGCACCCGTTCTTCCACCGGCTGGGGGCCTCCCGGCTGAACCGGACCATCTGCTCGCCGGCCAAGGGCGCAGGGTGGCAGGCGGTCATGGGGCAGACGCCGACGCCCCCCCCGGAGAGCGCCGGCCAAAGCGACCTGTTGATCCTCTGGGGGATCAACGCCGCCGCCACCAGCATCCATTTCCTGAACCAGGTGCAGGAGGTGAAAAGAGCCGGCGGGGAGGTCTGGCTCATCGACACCTACCAGACCCCGACCGCCGCGGCCGCGGACCGCACCTTCCTGGTGCGGCCGGGAAGCGACGGCGCGCTGGCGCTTGGCATCATGCATATCCTGGCGCGCGAGGGTCTCACCGACTACGCCTTCATCGAGGCCCGGGTGCTCGGCTTTGACGAGCTGCAACGGGAGGTCCTGCCGGACTGCACGCCGGAGGAGACCTCGCGGCTCACCGGGCTCACCGTCGAGACCATCGAGCTGATGGCGCGGGCCTACGGGGCGGCCCGGGCACCCTTCATCAGGCTCGGCAGCGCGCTGTCGCGCTACGGAAACGGCGCCATGACGGTCAGGTGCATCTGCTGCCTGCCGGCGCTGGTCGGAGCATACGGCAAAGAGGGGGGAGGCTGCTTTCCCGACACCTCCACCGGCGGGGCCTTCGCCATGGAGAAGCTCCTTGGCGAGGAGCTGATGGCAGTCCCTACCCGCCTGGTGAACATGAACCGGCTGGGGCACGCCCTGAACGAGCTCGCCGACCCGCCTGTCATGGGACTCTACGTCTACCATTCGAACCCGGCGGCGGTCACCCCGGACCAGAACGCCGTCCTGAAGGGGTTGGCACGGGAGGACCTTTTCACCGTCGTGCACGAGCGCTTCCTGACCGACACGGCGCGCTACGCGGACCTGGTGCTGCCGGCCACCTCCTCGCTCGAGCACAGCGACATCTACCGCTCCTACGGCACCTACTGCATCCAGCGCGCCGAGGCGGTCATCGAGCCGGTCGGAGAGAGCCGGTCGAACTGGCAGGTCTTCGCCCTGCTGGCAGCGGCGCTCGGTTTTGCGGAAGAGATCTTCACCCTGAGCGCAGACCAGATGATCGACCGGCTGCTGTCGGCCCCCTCCCCCATGCGGCAGGGGATCGACCTGGCAGCGCTTGAGGCAGGACGGGCGGTAGAGCTCACCGTCAAGCGGGGCGGATATGACACCCCTTCCGGGAAAATCGAGATACTAAACAGCAGGCTTGCCTTCCCGCTGCCACGCTATCTTCCTACCCACGAAGAATACGGGCTGCTCCCGTTCAGACTGATGACGGCGCCAAACCCCTTTGCGCTGAACGCCTCCTTTTACGAGCAGGAGGACCTGCGCAAGAAGCAGGGGGGGATGCGGCTCCAGATGAATCCCGGGGACGCCGGGGGAAGGGGGCTTGCCGACGGAGAGCGAGTGGTCGCCTGGAACGAGCTCGGGGAGGTGACCTTCTGGCTCAGCGTAACGCCAAAGGTGCCAAGCGGCCTGGTGGTCGCCGAAGGGGTCTGGTGGCTCGCCTTTGCCCCGGGAAGCCGCTCCGTCAACGCGCTCACCTCGCAGCGCCTGACCGACCTGGGCGAGGGGAGCACCTTTTATGACAACCGCGTGGACGTGCGGCGCGGGTCTTTATGAAGATTTACCTCATGCTTTTGCCGAACTTGCCGATGTGATTATAAATGAACGGCAAAAAACTGAGCGGGGGGAGTATGGAACCGAATAAAAAGATCCTTTTGGAGAGCGGCACCAATGAGCTTGAAATCGTCGAGTTCAGGATTGACGAGTGCGACAACAAGGGAAATGTGATCCCCTGCTACTTCGGCGTGAACGTCGCCAAGGTCAGGGAGATCATTCGGCTGCCGAACCTGCGCAAGGTGGTCAACACCCATGCGGCGATCAGCGGGATGATCAAGCTGCGGGACCAGGTGATCACGCTGATAGACCTGTCCCGGGCCCTCAACAAGAACACGGAAGGGATAGCCGCCGACCGGGTCATCGTCCTTGAATTCAACAGGATCATCGTCGGCATCCTGGTCCACTCGGTCTCCCGCATCTATCGCATATCCTGGGAAAACGTGGAACCGCCGGTGAAGGCGATACACGACGCCAACATCACCGGTGTGGTGAAGATGGAGGACCGCATCATCCTGATCCTCGACTTCGAGAAGATCATCGGGGAACTCTCCTCGACCGAGGCGCTTTCCAAACCGGGCGAAGAGCTGATGCTGGCACACTCGACGGTGAACCGCGGGGCGAAGACCATCCTGGTCGCCGACGATTCCAGATTCATCCGCAACACCATGTGCGGCTCGCTGCGTCAGGCGGGTTACCACGTGGTGGAGGCGGAAAACGGCGAGGAGGCGTGGGACATGGTGAACGCCATGCGGGAAAAATGCGCCGCGCAGGGTGCACCGATCACAGACTTGCTGAACCTCATCATAACCGACATCGAGATGCCGCGCATGGACGGGCTGCACCTGACCGCGCTGATCAGAAAGGACGCGGCGCTGGATCAGGTCCCGGTGGTCATTTTCTCCTCGCTTGCCACCGACGACAACAAGACGAAGTGGAAGAACCTGGGCGCCAGCGACATCCTGACCAAGCCGGACCTGCCAAACCTCGTGGAGAAGGCGGACTCACTTGTCCTTTGAGGAGCGCCCCGAGCTATCGGTCATCGTGCCGGTACTGAGCTAAGAAGGAAAGGTGGCCCGCTTCCTGCGCGAGCTCGCCCTGCAGCAGGAGGTCGGCTTCGAGCTGATCGTCTCCCACGGGGGCTCCGCAGACGGCAGCAAAGCTTTGGCGAGGAGGCGGGCGGGGGGATTCCTTCCCCGCCAGGGTGGTGGAAGGGGGAGGCCTGACCAGATGAACCAGGCCTTTTCGACCTGCTTTTCAAGACCGGGAACAACTCTGGGAGGCGCGCTCCACGACCGCTTTTTCGCAGCCTCTCCTTGACAACAGAGCGGGGAACTGGCTGGCGGCGGTCGTCTGGGTCTGGGTTTGGCCTGGCGCTTTGCGCCTCTCGCCGATAACAGGAGTGCAGGAACCGGCTGACTCCGCTGGCCGCTACGGCCGGAGCCTTTCGGCATCCACAAAAGACTTCAGCACGGCAGTTTCCTCCTCCTCCAGCCCCATAAATTCGACGCCAAAGCCGGGAGGGAGTGCCGTATTCACCCTGTTCTCTTCCTCGTTCAGCCAGGCAACCTGTCCCTCCACCTGCATGAGCACCGGATGATCCGCAGCCGAAGAAAGGTAGAACGCGAGACTAAGCCGCTTATCAGGGGCTAGCTGCTCCCGGGTGGAGAGAAAGACACCGCCGTCGCCGATATCCATGGCGTGGGCCGCGACCGGGCTTTTCCCCAGCAGGAAGATGACCGGGAAATGGCAGGGAACCCTGAGCTCCCGCCTGTCCACCACGGCCGTGTACTTGCGTGCCTTTTCCAGGAACTCGCGTCGGTCGATCGGTTTGGTGATGTAGTCGTCGCAGCCGGCCTCCTTGGCGCGCTCCCGGTCATCCTCTCTGCCGACTGTGGTCAGCATGACCACCGGTATGGCACGTAGAAACGGATCGGCCTTCAGCAGCCGGCAGCAGGAGATCCCGTCCATGGCAGGCATGTTCATGTCCATGAAGATCAGATCGGGAGGATCCTTCTTGACCAGCTCCAGCGCCTCGACGCCGTTACTAGCGGTGAAGACTTCCACGTTCGAGAGCTTCAAAAAGCTCTTCTCCAGTTCCAGCATGAGCCTGGTGTCGTCCACCAGCAGTATTTTCGGTTTACCCACGGCAGCCTACTCCCTTAGATGAAGATCCTCTTTCAGCGAAAGTCCTGCCTTCAGCATCAGCCTCATTAATCCAATTTATCCGCGCTTTGTCAAGACGGAAAAGCTGCCTCCTGGCTGCCGGCTCCCCTGCGCAGTTCCAGCTCAGACGATCAGGCGCACGAAGCCGGGGATCGACCGGAGCTGCAGCGGTCCGCAGCAGAAAAAGTCGCCATCGAGCTGCACGGGTTTTTCCCCCGACACCGCCAGTTCACTTGCCGAAAAGATGGTGACCGAGCGGCTTGCCGCCACCCTCCCGAAGGCGAGCCGCAGACAGAGCTTCAAATAGCTCAGACGCCCCCCCTTGATACAGACCACCTGCAGCCCGGGGCTGAACAGGTCTCCCTGCGGCGCCAGCAGAAAATTGCCGCCGTAGCGTGCCGCATTGCAGGCGATGACACTGTGACAGGAAAGCGTCTCACCCCCGGCTGTCACCTGCAGTTCGGCGCGATCCCAGGCGAAAAATAGCCGCAGGGCAGAAAGCAGGTAGGCAAGCTTGCCAAGCGCCCTTTTTTCGGCAAGCCGCACACCCTTAACCACTGCGCCGTCGACCCCGACACCGGCCATCAGCAGGAAACGCCTTTGCTGCCCGCCGCTTTGGAGCTCGCCGACCGCAATCGGCCGGCACTCCCCGCGGGCCACCCGGTTTACGGCGTCGTCGATGGAGCGGATCTTCAGCTCGCGCGCCAGCACGTTGGAGGTACCGAGCGGGATGACGCCCAGGGTCGCCGCACCCGGTTCCAGGCCGTTCAGCACCGCGTTCAGCGTACCGTCGCCGCCTGCCACCAGGATCAAGGGGTCAGTGTTCTCGGCACAGATGCGCGAGGCGAAAAGGGGCGCATCAAGCGCGCTGGCAGTCGGCAGCAGTACCGGATCCAGCCCCTTTCGGGCCAGGGCAGTCACGACTTGCTCGATTTTTCGCTGGGAAAAACTACCGGAGGTAGGATTTACAATTAAAAAGCAGCGTCTTGCCAAAGCCGTCTCACCTCATGTCATAAAATTAAAATAATAGATAGGCCGCCAGAGCGGCCGTAAAAGCAGCAAAAGGACCGGCGCCCTTTTTTTCAAAGGAGAGAAGAGCTGATCCCCTTGGTTGCACTTGCACCTGATCTGATGATTTCGCCTCACCAGTTCCCTCCCCTGTACAAGGGTTAGGGAGGGGGACCCATGCCTCAACTTCACGAAAGTCAGCAGCCTTACCCCTCCCGACCTCCCCCCGCCGGGTGGAGGAGCGGGCTCGGAGCTGACCTAGTTACTATGGCAGAGGTAAGGGAGGATGATCGGTTATTCAGTAGCGCACTACCCCTTGCCTTGCTCGTTCTGTGCCTCGTTTTTGTCACGGGAGCCGGAAAAGCGCCGCATGCTCTCCACCATAGCCTGCAGCCTCTGGTCCACCAGGAAATTGACGCTCCCCTCCGGATAGCTGCCGTCCTCGGCGGCCTTTCCCGCCGGGATGCCGGTCAGGATTTCGATACCCTCGTCCACGTCGGTGACACTCCAGATATGGAACTGGCCGGACTGGACCGCCTGCACCACCTCGTCGTTCAGCATCAGGTTTCGCTCGTTCAGCTTCGGGATTATGACTCCCTGGTCTCCGGTCAGCCCCTTTGCCTTACAGACGTTATAGAATCCCTCGATCTTGTAATTCACCCCGCCGATCGGCTGCACCTGGCCGTGCTGGTTCACGCTTCCGGTGACGGCCACCCCCTGCCGGATGGGAAGCCCTGAAAAGGCGGAGAGCAGGCCGTAGAGTTCGGTGGAGGACGCGCTGTCTCCCTCGACCCCCTCATAGGACTGTTCGAAGCAGATGGAGGCTGAAAAGGAGAGCGGCTTGTCGCGCGCGAACCTGCCGGCCAGATACCCGGTCAGGATCAGCACCCCCTTGTCATGAATCGGCCCGGAAAGCTTCACCTCACGCTCGATGTTCACCATCCCGGCCCGGCCAAGCGAGACGCGGGTGGTGAGACGCGACGGCTTGCCGAAGGTGTAGTCGCCAAGGGTCATAACGGAGAGGCCGTTTATCTGCCCGACCACGCCGCCCGAGGTATCGCAAAGAATGACCCCCTCGGCCAGCAACTCCTGGATTCTCTCCTCGATCCGGTTGCTGCGGTAGGTCTTCTCCTGCACGGCCTTCTGCACCCAGGCCCGGTCCACCACCTCTGCCTCGGAGCGTCGCGCCCAGTAGCTCGCCTCCCTGATCAGATCCGAGAGCTCGGTGAACTGCGCCGAGAGCCGCTCCTGGTCCTCCACCTGGCGCGAGGCGTGCTCAAGCAGTGCCGCTACCCCGGTCGGATCAAAAGGGAGCAGCCCCTCCTTCTTGCAGTGGGTGGCGACGAAAAGAGCGTAATCCTGCATGATTTCAGGGCTGCGGGCGATCCGGCTGTCGAAATCCGCCTTAACCTTGAAGAATTTCCGGTAGTCCGGCTCCAGATAGAAAAGGAGGTAGTAGATCCAGAGCGAGCCGATCATGACGATCTTTGCGTGCAGCGGAATCGGTTCCGGTTTCAGCGAGACCACGGTCATGAACCGATACTGCTCCAGCACGTCTTCGATCCTTATCTCCGCGCTTCTGATGCACCGCTTGAGCGACTCCCAGGCGAACGGGTTGATCAGCACCTCGCGCGCGTCCACGATCAGGTAGCCGCCGTTGGCGCGGTGCAGGGCACCCGGCTTGATCAGGGTGAAGTTGGTGGTTGCCACCCCTCCCATCTGCATGATGTTCTCTATCCTGCCGAACAGGTTGTTGTAGGTCGGGTTGGCTTCGAAGATGATCGGCGCGCCGTTGTCGGGATCGTTCTCCACGAGGACGTTCACCTCGTAGCGCTCGAAGGTCGGCTCCTGCTTTGGTAGCTTGAGGCCGGGGATCTGTGGCGGCGCGACCTGCGGCTTGAAATCCTCCAGGTTCAGCAGCAGATCCTCCTGCACGCTTTCCAGGTAGCGCAGGATCTTCTGAAAGCCGGCATACTTCTCCTTCAGAGGATTCAGGTGGTGCCCCACGGCGGAGAGTCCCAGTTCGCGGTCCAGTTGCGCCAGGGCGTCCCTGAGCGCCTTCTCGTTCTCCCGGACCTGCCGAAGCGCATCGTTTAGCTTCTCGGTCAGCTCCCGCCCGAGGGAATCAAGCCGTTCCCGCTCCACTTTTTCCAGCGCCTCGTACTCTTCCTGGGTGAAGTTGCGCCCCTCTTTCTGCGGAACGATCACCAGGCCGGAAACGGTGCGCTGCAAGGCGAAACCCTTGCCGGCTGCCTCCTTTTCCAGGTCCGAGAAGATCTCGCCGTTTTTCTCCTGGTACTGCTCGACGAGGGAGACCCGGTTTTTTTCGTACTCCTTGCTCTCCAGAGCGCTCGGGATGTTGTCACGCACATAATCGAGCAACTCACTCAGGTCCGCCGCGAATTCGGCCCCCTTGCCGGCCGGCAGGGAGAGCGCCAGCGGGGCGTCGGGTTGCTGGAAGTTATGCACGTAACACCAGTCGCTGGGGGGCGGGGCCTCTTTCACCCGCCTCTTCAGCATGCTGTTGATGGTGGAGCTCCGGCCGGTCCCGGGCTCACCTGCCAGATAGAGGTTGAAGCCGTTGTTGGTCATGCCGAGCCCGAAATCGATGGAGGCCAGCGCCCGTTCCTGGCCGATGCTTCCGTCCAGGTTGGCTATCTCGTCGGTGGTCCTAAAGCTGAACAGGGCGGGGTCGCACACCCATCTGAGTTTCTCTACAGGGACTTTGCAATCTCTTTGCGACATGCGAGCCTCCTTGGAAAAACCTTGGTAGCCTCTGTTGCATTATTTTGTGCTCAACTGCGCGGCAGCCGCTCTTCCAGAAGAGGCCGAAAGCGGGAGCGGACCAGCCCCTTCACTTCCTCCATGGGAAACTCGCCCCCGCGCTCCCGGGAGAGCGAGGTGATCGGGCAGTCCGCCATGCCGCACGGGTTGATCCGGTCAAAGGGGGAGGTGTCGGAGCAGACGTTCAGGGAGAATCCGTGCATCGAAACCCAGCGCCTGACCCCCACCCCGATGGAGGCAAGCTTACCCTGCTCAGTCCAGACCCCGGTGCGCCCGGGGATGGTGAAACAGGTGACCTGCAGCGGACGGACCAGTTGCATGAGGAACTCCTCCAGGAAACGCAGGTAGCGGTGCAGGTCCCGGCCGCGCCGCGAGAGGTCGAGGATCGGATAGCCGACCAGCTGGCCGGGGCCGTGATAGGTGACGTCGCCACCCCGGTTCACCCGCAGTGCCGCGATGGAGGGGTCGAGCAGGTTACTGAGGTTGCCGCCGGCGCCGGTCGTGTAAACCGCCGGGTGCTCAAGGAGAAGCAGTGTCTCCTCTGCACCCTTCAGCACCTCGCCTGCGAGTCTCTCCTGCATCTCCAGCGCCTCGGGGTAGCCTATGACTCCCAGGTCTCTGTACAGCATGATTTGCCACCTGCTCGTGTGTACTGGATTACTTGCTCTGCAGGCTAGCAAACGCTGCAGATTGCACTTCTTTTCAGCCGTGGATCGCCCTCTTGTCGAGGTCCAGCGCGGCCTCCTTGAAGGCCTCGGAGAGGGTCGGATGGGCGTGTACGGTGAGGGCGATGTCCTCGCCGCTGCCACCGAAACTCATGACGGTGACCGCCTCGGCGATCAGGTCGGAGGCGCGCGGACCGATGATATGTACCCCGAGCAGCCGCCCCCCCTCGCTTTCGGCCAGCACCTTGACAAAGCCCTCCGTCTCGTCCATGCAGCGGGCCCGGCCGTTGGCGATGAAGCTGAACTTCCCGGACTTGTAGGAAATCCCCTCCTCCTTGAGCGCTTCCTCGGTTTTACCGGCCGAGGCCGCCTCCGGCCAGGTGTAGCAGACACCCGGAATGCAGCCGTAGTCGACCAGGCTCGGTTCGCCGTGCATCCTCTCCAGGCAAACCGCCCCCTCCTCCATCGCCTTGTGGGCCAGCATCGGTCCGGCGACCAGGTCGCCGATGGCGTAGATGTTCGGCACGCAGGTCAGGTAGTCGGCATCCACGGCGATGCGCCCCTGCTCTAGCCTCACGCCGAGCTCCTCAAGGCCGAGACCGGCGGTAAGCGGTCTGCGGCCGACCGCCACCAGCACCTTGTCGCAGGAGATCTCCTGCACGCCACCCTCAAGCTCCACCCGCGCGAGCAGACCTTTCTCATTTTTTTCGACGCCGGCGACCTTGGCACCCATCAGAAAGCGCATCCCCTGTTTCTTAAGGCTGCGCATCAGCGTGTCGGCCACCTGTCCGTCGCTGCCGGCCACCAGGCGCGGCAGCATCTCCACTACTGTCACCTGGGCTCCCAGCCTGAGCCAGACCGACCCGAGTTCCAGGCCGATATAGCCGCCGCCCACCACGAGCAGATGCGCCGGCACCTCGCCAAAGCAAAGCGCTTCCCGCGCGCTCACTACGGACTCGCCGTCAAAGGGGAGAGCCGGCAGTTGCACCGCCTCGCTGCCGGTGGCCAGCAGCACCTTTTTGGCAGACAGCCGGCCGGCAGCTTCGCCGGTTACCTCCACCTGGTGCACCCCTTGCGCGTCGGCGCCCATAAGCCTCGCCGTGCCGGCAAATCTTTGAATTTCGTTCTTCTTGAAAAGAAAGGCGATGCCGTCGGTGAGCTTGCTCACCACCTCGTCCTTTCGCGACATCATCTGTCTCAGGTCCAGAACAGGCGGCGCTATCACGATGCCATGGCCGGCAAAGCGGTCCCGGGCCAGGTGAAAAAGCTCGCTCGAATCGAGCAGCGCCTTGCTCGGGATGCATCCCTCATTCAGGCAGACGCCTCCCAGCGCCTGCCGCTTCTCCACCACGGCGACCTTCATGCCGAGCTGTGCGCCTCTGATGGCGGCAACGTAGCCGCCGGGCCCAGCACCGATCACGACCAGATCGAAAATATCTTCTGACATATGGTTCTCCTCCGCGAAGTTTCAAGGTGGCGCGGTCGAAGCCGCGGCCAAAGAAGCCTGCCTACCCCTCGAGCAGCATCTCCTGCGGCTCCTCGATGTACTCCTTCACCCGCTTCAGAAAGCTCACCGCCCCCTTGCCGTCCACCACCCTATGGTCATAGGAGAGGGCCAGATACATCATGGGGCGGATGACGATTTCGTCGTTCACCACTACCGCGCGGTCCTGTATGGCATGCATGCCGAGGACGGCGCTTTGGGGCGGGTTCAGGATCGGCGTGGAGAGCATGGAACCGTAGACGCCGCCGTTGGAGATGGTGAAGGTCCCCCCCTCAATATCCGCCATGGCGATCCGGTTGCCGCGCACCTTCTCGGCAAAATCGGCAATCTGCTGCTCTATCTCGGCCAGCGTCAGCGCTTCGGCCCCGCGCAGTACCGGCACCACCAGCCCCTTTTCACCGCCGACCGCCACCCCCACGTCGCAGAAGTTATGATAGACGAGGTCGTCGCCTTCGATGCTCGCATTCACCTCCGGAAACTCGCGCAGCGCCTGGCAGCAGGCTCGCACAAAGAGCGACATGAAACCAAGCTTTACCTGGTGGCGCTTCTGAAAGAATTCACCGTGTTTTTTACGCAGCAGCAAAACCTGGGTGAGGTCCGCCTCGTTGAAGGTGGTGAGCATGGCGGTTTGCTGTCGGACGGAGACCAGCCGCTCGGCGATCCGCTTGCGGATCGGGGTCATCGGCTTTCGGGTGATACGCCCGGCGGATTCCTGTCGGGCAGCGGTAACCGGTTCGGCTGCAGGGGGCGTGACCCCGGCAGAGCTTTCGGCGGCTGCCGCCTCGGTCGCGGGGGCGGCCTGCTCGGCAGGCTCAGCAGACGGCGGCGCCGGCGCCGCAGCTTCGCCCTTCAATAAATCGTCCCTGGTCAGGCGTCCGCCCCGGCCGCTCCCTTTGAGCTCGCGGGTCTCGACACCGAGCTCGCGGGCGAGCTTTCGTCCCGAGGGAGACATGGGAGGCGCCGGCTGCGGCTTTTGGGCCGCTCCGGCGGCAGGAACCCTTTCGGCGCCCTGCTCGTCGATGGCGCCTATCACCGCGCCTATCTTTACCGTCTCTCCCTCTTTAGATAGGATGGTAAGTACGCCTGCCGCCTCAGCAGTCACCTCGAGAGTTACCTTGTCGGTCTCTATTTCGTAAAGCGGTTCATCCTTCACCACGGACTCCCCGTCACCCTTGAGCCACCTGGCAATCAGCGCTTCGAAGACGGACTCACCAACTGCCGGCACCTTTATATCCATAACATTCTCCAGTGGGATTTCATTTTTACGCCTTTAGCCTGCGTCGCCTATTTCAGCTCCGCACTCCGGGGGCAAGCAGAGAGGAGTGCATACGCGTCAGCCAGAAGGTTTTTTCGACAGGCTGGCCACCTGGACCTGGGGCCATGAAGACCGGATGACAGGGAGCTTTGCTGCCGCAGGACTGGTCTGGCTCACAGGTTCAGAGCCTCTTTTACAATGCGCTCCTGCTCCACCCTGTCCAGCCGGTGCGAACCTGAGGCGGGCGCCGCGGCGTCCGGTCGCCCGACGTAGCGCGGCGCGGCGCCCAGGATCTCTGCAAGCGCCTGGCTCATGAAACGCCAGGCCCCCATGTTTTGCGGCTCTTCCTGCACCCAGCTGAAACGTGTCCCGCTCGGGTACCTCTGCAGTTCCCCACGCAGTTGACCGACCGCCAGGGGATAAAGCTGCTCGATCCTTAAAAGCGCCGTCCCCTTCACCTCTTGCGCCCTGATCTGCTCCGAGAGATCGTAGTAGATTTTCCCCGTGCAGATAAGGACCTGCTGGACCTCACCGAAAGGAGCCGGCTCGGCTATCACCTCGTGGAACTGCCCGGAGGTGAGCTCCTCCAGCGTCGACACGCAGACCGGGTGTCTCAGCAGGCTCTTCGGGGTGAACAGCACCAGGGGCTTTCGAAAGCTCTGCAGCATCTGCCTGCGCAGCACGTGAAACAACTGGGCGGGGGTGCTCGGATACACGACCTGCAGGTTGCCGGCCGCCGAAAGCGCCAGGAAGCGCTCGATGCGTGCGCTCGAGTGCTCCGCCCCCTGCCCTTCGTAGCCGTGCGGAAGCATCAGCACCAGCCCGCTGGAGCGCTCCCATTTGGCCTCGCCGCTGGCGATGAACTGGTCGATGATGACCTGGGCGCCGTTGGCAAAGTCGCCGTACTGTGCCTCCCAGATGGTGAGCGCCTCCGGCGCCTCTATCGAGTAGCCGTAGTCAAAGCCGAGCACGGAGTACTCGGCCAGCATGCTGTCATAGGCGCGAAAACTCGCTCCTGCAGCCGCCACACCGGCAAGCGGAAAGCAGGCGTTGCCGGTCAGCTGGTCAAAGAGCGCCGCGTGCCGGTGACTGAAGGTGCTGCGTCGCACATCCTGGCCCGAGAGACGGACCGGGATCCCCTGGGCAAGCAGGCTCGCCAGGGCAAGCGTCTCTGCATTGCCCCAGTCAAGCGCCCCCCCCTTCAGCACCGCTTCGCGCCGCTTATGCAGAAGGGCCGCGACTTTGGGATGCGGGGTAAAGCCATCCGGAAGCGCGCTCAGCCGCTCGGAAAGATCCAGAAGAGTCTGCAAGCCGATTGCGCTTTGCACCGGCGCCTTGGCAACACCGGGCTTCATGCCGCTCCAGCGGGCCAGAAAGGCAGATTCGGCCGGAACGGCATCCCGCTCGCTGGCCTGCTGGATATGCTCGGCGACCTCGGTCTCGATCGCTTTCAGCTCCTGCTCGCCGAATCCTCCCGCGAGCAGCTCCACCTCGTAAAGGGCGTGCAACTGGGGGCGCAGCTTGATCTGTTCATACATGAGCGGCTGGGTGAAATAAGGCTCATCCCCCTCGTTGTGGCCGTGCCTGCGGTAGCAGATCACCTCCACCACCACGTCCTTGCGATAGCGGTCCCGATAGCTCAGGGCGAGTTCCGTGGCATGCACCACCGCCTCTGCATCGTCGCCGTACACATGAAAAACAGGGGCCTTCACCATGGTCGCCACATCGGTTGCGTACTGGCTCGACCTGGCATCGGCGGCTGCGGTGGTAAAGCCGATCTGGTTATTGAGCACGATGTGCAGGGTGCCGCCGGTGCGGTAGCCGGCCAGTTGAGACAGGTTCAGGGTTTCCGCCACCACCCCCTGACCGGAGAAGGCCGCGTCGCCATGGATCAGCAGCGGCAGCACCCTACCCTCCCCACTCTCCCCCAGACGGTCCTGGCGGGCCCGGCACTTCCCCTCCACCACCGGGTCTATCGCCTCCAGGTGGCTCGGGTTGGCAGTAAGGGTCAGATGGAGGGAGCGGTTGCCGGCCAGGGCGAGATCTTCCGAGTATCCCTTGTGGTACTTCACGTCCCCCTCGCCCACAACGCCGTACTCCGCGTTGTCAGCGAACTCGGCGAACAGGTTCTCGTAGGGCATGCCGAAGATGTTGGCCAGGACGTTCAGGCGCCCCCGGTGCGGCATGCCGAACACGATGTCGGTCACGCCGAGCGAGGCGGCCTTTTTGACCGCCGCGTCCAGCAGGGGAATCAGGACGTCCCCCCCCTCCAGGGAGAAACGGGTCTGGCCGGGGAACTTTTTCTGCAGTGCGCGCTCGAAGAGGGCCGCCTCTTTTAGCTTTCTCAGGATGGAGAGCCGCGCCTCGCGGGTGAAGTTCCCCTTGTTGCCGTTTGGCTCCATCTGATCGATCAGCCACTGCCGCTCCGAGGGGTCCTGGATATGCATGAACTCGACGCCGGTGGAAGCGCAGTATGTGCTCTTCAGCACCTGCAGGATCTCCCTCAGGGTGGCGCTCTCTTTCATGAAACGCTTGGTATGGAAGGTCTTGTCCAGGTCGGTGTGGTCCAGACCGAAGGCGTGCAGCGAAAGGATAGGGTGTTCGATACGGCAGGGGGAGAGGGGGTCGGTGCAGGCAAGCAGGTGGCCGAGGTCGCGGTAACGGTAGATGAGGGACTGGACGGCGGAGTGCTTGAGCGCATCCTCGGTGGTCAAGGCCGCCCCGGTGGTAGCTTCCCTGCTATATCCCAGCTCGAACCCCACAAAAAAGGCGCGCCATTGCTCGGAAAGCTGTTCTGGCGCGCTCTTCCATATCTTGTACTGGTTCTCGATCCAAAGTGGACTCAGGTTGTCCAGCATCCCCATCACCTGCTCCTTTTCATGAATATACGGTAGTGTAGCAGATGGGGATGCGCTTTCAAGCCTGCCGCTTGCGCGCGTAGCGCCAGACGGAGACTTTCTCCATGGTGATCATCCCTCCGTCCATCATCTCTTCCACCCTCGGCAGCACCTCTGCAAAGCGCTCCTCTTTATCCACCACCTCCAGCACGATCGGCAGGTCAGAGGAGAGGCGCAGCAGCCTGTCCGTGTGATACATGCTGTGCGCCCCGAAACCAGAGATCCCTCTCAATACCGTAGCCCCCGCGAACCCTTCCGTGCGAAACAGTTCGACCAGCGCCTCGTAAAGCGGAATGTGCCGATAACGGTCGCTCTCCCCGATGAATATTCGCAGCAGAACCTGCTCGCCTATCATATCCTTGTTATCCATAATTGCTCGCTCCTTTGGTTGAGGCACGTTCTACGTTCTACGTTCTACGTTCTACGTTCTGCGTTCTGTATTCTGCGTTCCAGGTGGTCCCGCCAATTGCAGAATCGACATTACAAGGCCCTCGCCACCACGATGCCGAGCCAGGTGCAGGCAAGGCAGGTTATCACGCTGACCATAACATTTAAAAAGGCGATGACGAAGGCACCTTCTTCAAGAAGGCGGAAGGTCTCGAAACTGAAAGTGGAAAAGGTGGTGAGTCCGCCGAGAAAACCGATGGTGAAAGCAACTCGCAGGGCTGGCGGAACGAGGGCGCTCCTGATGGAAAATTCCATGACCAGGCCGATCAGAAAGGCCCCTGTCACATTAACGACGAGGGTGCCGTAGGGAAAACCCCTGCCCAGGAGCTGGTAGGCCCACCCGGACAGGAGATAACGGGTGAGGCAACCGAGGGCGCCGAAAAGCGCTATGTAGACCAGCTGATCCATGTGGAAATCGCCTGAGCCGGAAGTCCGGCTTATTCGGGGACAGAGAGCCGGCGAAGGACAGGCAGCACGCATCATACGGGAATCCGCAAGAAGTGCCGCCTGCCTCCATTTCCCAGCCAGTTAGGACGGCGTCTCTTCTTTTTTCTTGCGCGGAGCGCGAGCCTTCTTCGGCTTATCCTCAGCTGGAAGCGCCGGCTGCTCCCCGACCTGAAGCTCGCCGGAGATTTGCGCCTTCTGCTTTACCGGGCGCTGCCTGGGAGCTGCCGGAGCCGGTTGCAGCTCGACCGCTGCCGGGACCGGCTTGCTCTCGGCCGCCTGGGCAATTTCGCCCTCGGCAGCTTTGACGGTTTTTGCCGCCCTGGGAGTCCTGGCCGGCCTGGCAGCCTTGGCAGGCGGAGAAACTGCGGCAAGGCCAGCCACCTCGAAGGCCTCGGCAGCCGTTAGCGGACCGCCCGCGACAGCTGCTTCAGGAGTCCCTGAGGAGTCGGTCGCCTTTGCCGGTTTGGCGGCTTGCGCGCCTCTGGCTCTGCGTGGCTTGCCCGCCTCCACACCCTTCTCGGCGGGTACGGCGGCCTCAGCTGGCAACTCTGCAGACGCGTCTGTTGCAACCACCTCGGCCACAGGCTTCCTGGCACGGGCAGGTCGGCGCGCTTTCTTCGCCCCTTCTTCTGCTGCGGGTCCGACCGGCACCGGCGCTCCACCCTCTACCGGGTCGGCTACTCCAACGGCAGACACCTCAACAGAGATCGCCGACTCATCGGTCGCCTCGACTGCCGCATTTGATCCCGCCTCCTGCAGGCCGGCCTCGTGCGATCCCTTCCCGCCGCGCCGTCTCTTGCGCCGGCGTTTCTTCTTGACCTCCTCGCCGCCCTCTTCAGCCACCTGCTCGCCCGCAGGCTCCGCGGGCACTGTCTCTGCAAGTACGGCTGGCAGACCGGAGGCCGCCTCTTCTGCCTGATCGACGGCAACTTCCCCGGCCAGCGCACCCTCGACGGTGGCCACCTTGCCACCGCGCTTGCGCTTGCGCCGGCGTTTCTTCTTCTGCTCCTCGCTGTCGCCTTCGACGGTCAGGACGTGTTCCGCGCCGCTTGGTTCCTCGACAAGCGCAACAGGAACAGCCTCGGAAAGGACGATAGCCTCGACCTCGACCTGGGGCTTGGCTTTCCCCTTCTTTCTCTTTTTGCGACCGTCTGCGGCAACGGCCTCCTGAGCGGCCGACTCTTCTCTAACCTGTAGGCGGGGCTGGGCCTTTTCCTGGGGCAGTTCCTCCTGGGGCAGCTTCTCCCTCTTGACGAGTTCCAGCTCCATCTGGTTAAGCAGATAGGAAGGCTTCCCCTTGACCGTCACTTCGATGTCGTAATCGCTCTCGATCTGGGAGAGTTCGTGCCTTTTACGGTTCAGCAGATAGTAGGCGACCTCCAGCGGCAGGCTACCGACCACCTCGGCGATGGTTCCCTTGGCCGCCGCCGCGTGCACCTTCCGCAGGAAGGAGAGGGCCATGGCCTCCACCGACTTCACCTTGCCGCGACCGTCGCAGTGCGGGCATTCCAGCGTGCTCGCCTGGTTCAGCGTCTGGCGGATGCGCTGGCGGGACATCTCGAGCAGCCCGAACTCGGAAATACGGGCTACATTCACCCGCGCCTTGTCCGCTTTTAGTGCCGTCTTCAGCGTCTTCTCCACCTCGGCGTTGTGCTTTCTGTCCCGCATATCGATGAAGTCGATGACGATCAACCCGCCCAGGTCGCGCAGCCTCAGCTGCCTGGCGGCCTCTTCGGCTGCCTCCATATTGGTTTTGAAGGCGGTGTCTTCCACCCCCTTCTCGCCGGTCGACTTCCCGGAGTTGACGTCGATGGAGACCAGCGCCTCGGTCGGCTCTATGAATATGGAGCCGCCAGACTTAAGTGGCACCTTCTTCTCGTAGATCAGGTCGATCTGCTCTTCCAGCTGGTAGCGGGAAAAAATAGGTCGCTTCTCCTGATGCATCTTGACCAGCTTTTCGAACTGCGGATCGATCTCTTTCAAGCACTCGCGGACATCTCGGTAGACATCTTTGCTATCGACCAGCACCTCGTCGATATCGGCCGAGAAATAATCGCGGATGGTCCTGATGATGAGCGCCGACTCCTGATAAATAGGTCCCGCTCCCTTCATGGTGGCACCCTGTTCCCTGATCCCTTCGTAGAGCGCGATCAGCGAATCGAGATCCTTCTGGAGCTCTTCGCGGCTTCTCCCCATCGCCTCGGTCCGGATGATGTAGCCGTACCCGTCCGGAATGGTCATCTCCGAGATGATTTCCTTCAGCTTCTTGCGCTCCCCCTCGCTCTCCACCTTTCTGGAGATCCCCGAGGAGTCGCTGCCCGGCATCAGCACCATGTAGCGCCCGGGGAGCGAGGCGTAGGTGGTGAGCGCGGACCCCTTGTTGTCGCGCTCCCCCTTTTCGACCTGGACAATCAACTCCTGTCCACGCCTCAGGACTTCCTGGATGCGGGGGCGCCGGTGCCTCTGGTCCTCGGGGACGTCGTCGCGCCATTTCCAGTATTCCGGGTGCAGCTCGCCCATCTGCAGAAAACCGAGCTTGTTGAGGCCGATGTCCACGAAGGCTGCCTGCAACCCCGGTTCCACCCTCACCACCACGCCCTTGTAGATGTTTCCCCGGATCTGCTCGTTGCCGGCAATCTCGACATCCAGATCCACCAAGCGTCCGTCCTCGACGATCGCTACCCGCGCTTCCTCAGCATGAAGCGCGTTAATCAACATTTTTTTCGACATAAAGATATCTTTCCTTTCGTTAGGGGCCGTGTCACCGGAGCAAAAAAGAACATCCAGCGCGCCTCGCGCCCATTTTTTATTCGGCCGTAAGCCCGGCCGGTCAGCTTCTCTATAGGCATCCCCCAACAGAAGGGGGCGTCAAGATTAATGAAAACCGAGTGATTATAGCAGAGATTGCCGCCGCCGCCCATAAAAAAAGCAGTCACCCCGCGGCATTGAAGCCGCAGGCAGTTCCCTGCCGTCAGATCCGCGGCCACGGGTCAGCCCACCGAAGACTCTGTTCGGCCGCAACGCGAAGAAACACCGGCAGTTCGGCACCTTTTGGACGACTCTTGCAAGGGAGAGCTGGCCGCTCGCATTACTAAAGAGCTACCAGGAAATTCCGCCTCCCGCAAACCGGCTCCTGAAAGCGGGCGATCCCGCAGGATGCGCCCGCCAGCTGAGCTGAGCGCCCCGCAAGCCCCTGGCAGTAATTTGGTTTTGTCTGCTGGCGATCTATGGTATTTTCACAGGCATCAGGCGGGGCCCAGTGCCCGCTCCACCCGTATGAAACCGCTTCGCCAGGCTGAAAGTATTCCGGGTCGGACCGTTCAGGGGCAGCCGGAGAAAAGTTGGCAAAGCTCGCCTCAAAAAAGGAGATTCCGGTGCAAGATTTTCAAAGTGTAGGCGCCGTTGCCCACGTCATACAGCTGTCCGTCGCCCCGGTGTTCCTGCTGACCGCGATCGGGACCATGCTGAGCGTCATGACCAACCGGCTGGGACGGGTTATCGACCGGGCCCGCGTGCTCGAGGCGAGACTGGAATCGGCGCCCCCCCAAGCGGTGGCACACCTGCACAAATACCTTGCCACCCTGTCGCGCCGGGCGGATCTGATCGGCCACGCCATCACCATGTGCACGATGACGGCGGTGCTGGTCTGCACCGTGATCGCGCTGCTTTTTCTGGGCGATTACCTGCGCTACGACATGTCCCTTCCGGTTGCGCTTCTTTTCGTGCTGGCGATGCTGCTGCTGGTTCTCGGGCTGGTCAATTTCCTGCGGGAGATCTTCATAGCAAAGGCAAGCCTGCACATAGGCCCGAACTGAGAAAGGTAATCCGTGCAGCAGGGAAACAGGGGAGATTAAAGCATGGTCAAGGAACAGAAGCTGTCGGATATCGGCAAGATCCGCTTTTTCGACAGCCACTTTCACATCATCGACAAACGGTTTCCCCTGGTCCCAAATGACGGCTACCTCCCCGACGAATTCAGCTGCCGGGACTACCTGAAGCGCACGGCCAAGCTGGCGGTTTGCGGAGGCGCCGTAGTCTCAGGCTCCTTCCAGGCCCTGGACCAGTCGTACCTGATCGACGCCCTGTCGGTGCTGGGCCCGGCGTTTGTGGGGGTCACCCAGCTCCCGGCCAGCGTAAGTGACCAGGAGGTGCTAAGACTGAACGAGCTGGGGGTACGGGCGATCCGCTTCAATCTGAAGCGCGGCGGGTCGGAGAAGGTCGGACAGCTGGAGCGCCTGGCCCGGAGAGTCCACGAGATTGCCCGCTGGCATGTCGAGCTCTACCTCGACTCCCGGGAACTGGTCGACTTGAAGGGGATACTGGCCGGGCTCCCGGCGGTCAGCATCGACCACCTGGGGGTGGCCAAGGAGGGTTTCGCCAGCTTGCTGTCGCTGGTCGAAAAGGGCGCACGAGTGAAGGCGACCGGTTTTTCGCGGGTTGATTTCGATGTGAAGGCGGCCCTGAGGGAAATCTGCGCGGCCAATCCCGGGGCACTCATGTTCGGTACCGACCTGCCGTCCACTCGCGCTCCCCGCCCTTTCGCAGAAGCGGATCTGCTCCTGGTGCTGGAGGCCCTGGGTGAAGAAAGGGCGAGGCCGGTGTTCTATGACAACGCGGTGGCCCTATACCGTCCTAGGCGCGTGCAAGGATATTAGCGTAAGCTTCCTGCAGCGCCTCCAGATGCCTGCTGTCGGAATTAGTAATACCCAGGAACGACCTTTCGTAGGATTGGTCGGCGAAGCTGACCACATTTTCCAACAGAAAGCCGTTCAGCTTGATTTCCAGGTCAATCGCCATTCGCAGCGCCTCCTCCAGGGAGGGGGGGTGCTTCTTGACTTTTTTGATCAGGGACCTGACATAGAGAAGGGTCACCTCCGCCTCGACCAGTTCGACCTGAATCGATTCGACAATGTTGTTGCGCCGCAGCTTGCGGACGAGGGCAAACAACCTCGCATGGTTCTCTTCCTCCATGGCTGTCTTCAGCCAGAGGAGGAAAATCTCGCGGTCTTCCTTGAAGATCTCTCCAAAATAGTGATACAGCTCAGCGCAGGCAAGCTCCACTGTCTCGCATACTTCCAGAACGTCCTTCGTACCGGGCCCAATACTGTGTGTCAAGTTAACCCTCCATGCAACATTGCTTAGTAATATTTAATACCATCTAAAGTAGATGCGGTTCAGTCACGTGTTATTTTTTATGACTTTAAATTATTTATATGGTAGCATAAGGAAAATTTAACTCTATCGCAGACGAGACTTCAAACTTGTATCACGGATCGGGTTTTTTGTCCAAGTCGTTTGCGCCCCAAAGCGACCAAACATGTCAAAGATTTTATTCATAACTAATGAGCCGAGCATGCTGGCGCTCATCGAAAATCTGCAGCCGCTGATCGAGCCGACTATCGAGGTTGAGGCCGATTACTCGAGCGGAATAAAGAGGATCTTCGAGGATCACCCGGATATTGTCTTTATGCAGAACACCATTGACAACGTGTCCTGCGAGAAACCGGCAGGCCAGGTCAAGGCGCTGCTGAACGAGGAATCCACCCGGCTGATCCTGCTCACCGAAGAGGCATCAAGCTGGAACTGTCTGTTCTCGGCCTTTGATCAATGCCTGGACATGTATCAGCCATTGGATGAACTGAGCCTGCAGATACAACAGCTGTTATCAGTCTTGCCGGCAGCCGCCGCCACCCGGTCTGGCTCGGTTGCGACAGAGCTCTTCAACCAGCCTGAAAGCATCGATGTGGAGCTGTCAATAAGCGAATTCGAGCCGCTTGGGCAGTTCTGCTTTGAGCCGGCGGAAGACTATTCCTGGGAACTGCCGGCGCTAAGAGGTGACGCCCCGCCAGAGGTTAACCTGCCGTCGCTGGCAGCGTTGCCGGAAGAGGAACCTCCCGCCTTCCTGGCTTCCTTTCTTGCCGGCCCATCGATTGATCAGCTCCCCTCTTTTCTGTCGGCTGAATTTCACCCGGAAATAACCAGCACGCCCGTTTCGCCCCCACCGCCCGATAACGCCGTCACGCCCGCATTCCCGGCAGCGGGCGCGAATAAACTGATTGCTATCGACAGGCAAGAGCCGAATCCGATGTTCGATGGCCTGACGCAGGAGAGCAGCAGCGAGCCTTTGGCCCGGCCGGCCAAAGGCGGCGACTCCAGGCCACCCCAAAATGACAGGGACGCCTCCTCAAGCAGCAGTTTGCCGTCAAAAAAGACCGGCCCTGTAGCAGGGGGGGCAAAAAAAACCGGCCCGACTCCTGCTCAGCTCTCCATGGCGACGGCCGCAAGGATCGGCACTGTCCAAAGCGAGGTCGGCTCTTATCGGGGCATCGTGATCGGCGCGCTCCTCATTATCTGCATCTTCTCGACGGCTCTGGCCTGGTTCTACTTCGGCGAGGGCATCTCCAGTATCGCGCAGCGAAGCAGCGAGGTTTCGTCTCCGCCCAAGGCTTCCACAACGCAACAGCTGCCGGGATTCCTCCCGCAGATAGCCCCGGATGCCAGTTACGGAGCGGGCCATCCCGGATGGGAACGCTACCAGGCAGATGCTGTGGAATATCTTGTCTTCCGTGAAAAAGGGCGGGTCCGGGCGGTTCAGGTGTTAAGCGAACAGCGGGGCGCCATCAGCGCTCCCTTTCTGAAGACCTGTATCCGCACATCCACAGGTTTCGAACTCTCGAGGATAAAGTTCGCCAAGGAGCGCAAAGACGGCATCGAGGTGGAAACCGGAGCGCTGTCAAACGGAGTAGAACTCGCCGTCTATCGCAACGTCTCCGACCGAGAGCTACGTGGATTCGTGCTGACCTTCCCGCCCAGGGAACCTGCCGGGCCGGCACCTTTAATGATAGCAAAGTAGCGGTTACTGATCCTCGCAGACAGAAGCCTCGCATCTTATCCAATAAATTGACCATTTCGGAGCATTCATGCAGGTTCAGGTAACAGACAAACGGCCAGGCATCCCCTTATTTTGGCTGGCTCGGCCCAAGCAGTTCGGAATCGCCGTATTCTCACTGGCCTTAATGGGTACTTTGCCGACGCGGAGCGAGGCAATCGAGGCGAGATTCGAGCTTACCCCGCAGACCCTCAATAAAAAGCTGGCACCTCCAGTAGCTGGACCTGAAGCAAAGGCTGCCACAAAAAAGCCTGGATCGCGGGAGAACCTGTCGCGCTACACCGTGCAGCAGGGGGATCATCTGTACAAGGTGCTGGCCAGAGAATACGGGATAACCGGAGACAGGGCAGACGCGGTCGTGCAGAGAATCAAGCGGCTAAACAACCTCTCGGATATCCGCAAACTGCAGGTAGGTTCGACGCTGCTGATTCCCGCGCTCCCGGCGGCCAAGACGGTACACCCGCAGAGGCCGGCGACAGCCCGTAAACAAGCGACGCTGCACATCGTATCATCCGAGCAGCCGCCAAGGCCTGCCACCGTGGAGCGGGCAAGCGGGGCCGAGGTCGTGGAAGACGCACGCAGGATCTGGTCAGAAATGGTCCCTTCCCCCGCCACCGGCAGCAATCATTTCGGGTACAGTTCCAGCGCATTCAAGCTCTCGCTAGACCCGGACCGATACCCGGTCCTGCCCGCTCATGACGGCGGAACGATACTGATCGATGGCATGCAGACCCTTCCGACCCTGGTCAAAGCGCTGATTCAGGAGGAGAACCCTCAGGTGCGGGTGGTTGCCGAAAATCCGGCCAACCGCCGAAGCTTCTACCGCTCGCTGCTCAGCGCGTCCCGCTTTTATTCCTTCGAGGAAGACTTCCTCGTCGAGTTCGGCACCGACTCGAAGATCAGCGTACAGGCGGATTTCAAGATTGAAAAAAATCCGGAAAGCCTGCTGCGGCAGGACATCACCCTGCTGAACATATCGGAAGACCGGCACGCAGCACCCCATGGCCTGAGGAAACTTCTGGCTGCCAACGGTTTCCGTCTATTGGAAACGGCACGACAGTTCCGGGACCAAAAAGCGACAGGACATCGACTGCATCAGATCACCGACAAGGAGCCTAAAAGAATCACCGACTCGCTGCTTGATGCGCTTGCCATCCGCTTCCAGGCAGACAAGAACATCGACCTCTACGCCCAGGAGAATATCGGCGTCAGTCTCGAGGTGCCGGTGGACCGGTACTTCGAGACTGATGGCCAGCGCTTTGTCGTCTCGCTCTTTAGCGGCGACCCGGTGACCTACACTCTGGTCAGGCTGCTTGAAACGAAAGGGTACCGGGTAATCATGCTCCAGGACGGCGACAACCTGCAAAGTATCGCAGACAGGATGCTATCGCGCATGCATCTGCCCGCCAAATACGGGGAGCACGATCTCTGGCTAACACGTGAGGTGGGTTACGGCGTCCGGATGCCAGGCGTAATGGTCCGCGACAGCAGACACTGGAACCGGAACCTGTTCATCACCGATCACGCGGTTGATCCACTGGTGCAGGAACTGGCAGATGTGAATGGATATCGGCTGGACGGCAGATAGGTGCGGGCTATCCGCCAAGATCCTTTATCGCCTCCCCGGTTGGGTGACGACAGATGGCTTGGAGGCCGTGACGAATCGATGAACTGTGCAATTCTCAAGGTGGAGAGACCAGGGGCGCGGCATATCAGCATGGCAATCGGCCGCAGAGGTAACGGAGTTAGGAGGCGCCACTGAAACCGAACAGTAGCGTTTGAGGAAAGGGGTGGTACCTACTCCTGGGACAGGCGCAGCAAACAGTCCGCCTGGTAAAGCGAGGCATCCGCTGCCAGCCGGGATTGTGGGTATCTGCGGAGAAAGTCGCCAAAGAGCTCCAGCGATTTCGTATAGTCATCGACAAGATAGGCCCGCTTCGCCTGCTGATAGAGTTGCTGCTCGTCAGCCAGAGCGGGGCGGGTCTCAGCTTTCACCGGTCCCGCAACTGGAGCTGAGGGTGCAGACTTCTGCTTGAGGGACGGCCGGCTTGCGGCTGGACGCGCGCTTGCCTTGGCCTTGGCTGGTTTTTTTGCCGATTTCCGGTGCCCGGGACGGACCGGGATCAGCAGGCTGTCGCCGGTATAGATCAGGTCGGGGTTGCTGATGGTATTGAAGAGAAGCGCCTGCGGGAACCAGCTGGCCACCCCGGTATGCTGCCTGGAAAGACGGGAAAGAGTGTCGCCACGCTTGATGGTCACCCTCCTGACCAGCACGCCTTGCTCAGGAGAGGCGGGTAGCTGATCCCCGGAAGCCGGCTTGGGCGCATAGAGAAGGTAATCTTCCCCGTGGGAGGGAGCCGGCGCAACCAGCGCAGTGAACAGGCAGGATACCGCAAGCAGCGTCGCATTTTTCATGTCAGTACCTGTTTCCTAATAGGTCCTGGTAGTTTAACAGGTTTTTCAACTGCATGTTTGTTCCCACCGCAATTCCCGGTTTGACTCGATAGGTAACCTTGATATTGCGCTTTTCTCCCGCCCCTAGCTCCTCGAAACGCCATGTATAGACACCGTTTTCAGCTCTGGAAAAGACCGGGTCAGCTGCGACCAGTTCCAACTGCGCCGGAAGAATGCTCTGCAAGGTGACCTGCTTCGCCATACTCGAACCGCGGTTGACGCAGTTAAGATCCAGTGAGGAGACTTCGCCCGGCTTCAACCTGCCGCCCTTGGCGGCCATGGCCAACTCCAGGATCGGCCGCGAGTAGGTAAGCTGCAGGTTTACGGAGGCAGACCTGTCGCTGGCATTTTCCGGCAGAAAAGACACCGATACCGAGGCGATCGCACCGTCAACGGCAGACAACGGCGTTTCAGCTTCCAGTACCACGTACGCCTCTTCCTTGGGCGACAGAGGACCGACATGATTGATGATCGGCTCGCCGGCCTGCCTCTTTCCGTCACGGTTTACGTCGTCAAAAAAGGTATAGTTGGTGCTGCCGGGAACGGTCGACTTGATGGCGAACACCTCCCGTACGTTTCCGGTATTGGTTACGATGAGGGGTATGGACACCACCTGTCCCGGAATCACCACCAGCTTTTCTGCCGTGGTCCTTGCGGCGACGCCACTTATCTTCTGCACGACGCTGGTCGCCGAGACAAAAGATTCCTTCTTCGAGAGTTCATTATTGATGACATCGGCCCGCAGGAACAGTTCCTGATCTGCCAGCGCCTCGTCCTTCAGCTGAAAGCTGACGTTGAAATCTTTACTCTCGCCGGACTTGAGCTGCAGGCTGTCCAGCACGAGGGCGGCTTTGGTCTCCTGCTTGAACCGATCAGCCAGGAAACCGACCGGCTCGTACTGAGGCGGGTAGTTCAATCTGAGAGTTACACCGCGCGCGGCGGCGGTCCCGATATTCAGCAGGGAAACACGATAGGAGATCTTCTCACCCGGCAAAAGCCTGGCTTTCTCGCTCTTAACCACAGCCCGCAGGAGCGGAGCGGATGAGACCAGTGCGAGTTCCCTGGATTGGGAAGCTTCCCTGGCGAAGGTGGAGACAATTTTAAGCGGATAGCTGTTACGCTGACCGTCTATGTTGCCGCGCGGCACCGTCCCAACCGCAAGGGCCCTAAACTTCTCGCCAACCGCAAGGTTCGGAGTGCGGTTGATGGGGATATCAGGCGTCGAAGCGGCCGCAAAATGAAAATCAAACTCCGGAGGGAACCCGGACTCAAGGTAGAAGGTATCGCTGCCGTTACCGGCGTTCACGATGTCTATCGGGATGGAGAACCGCTTGCCAACCTCTTGGGTTTCAGGCGCCGGCCCCAGATTGACGTCAACATCAGCATATTGCGCTACTTCCAGATTGAAGATCTGGGAGACTTCTCCCTGTTGAGGAGCAGCGGCGACGCTTCTGGCTACGGCCGGGTATTCAACGCCCAATTCCTGCAGTTTTGCAGAGGCGCTGGAAGCGGCAGCAGTTCCAGGGTATTTGTCGATCACACCCTTATACGCCGCAATTGCCTTGTTGCGAAAAGCGGCGGATTTTGTCCGGGTATCTGGTCTCTTATCGGCCTTCGCCGCCACCTTCTGCTCTGCAGCCCTCTGGCGAGCAACTCTCTCGGCTGCAACTCTCTCGGCTGCTATTCTCGCAGCTGCTACTTTTTCGGCTGCTACTTTTTCGGCTGCTACTTTTTCGGCTGCTACTTTTTCGGCTGCTACTTTTTCGGCTGCTACTTTTTCAGCTGCTACTCTTTCAGCTGCTACTCTTTCAGCTGCTACTCTTTCAGCTGTTACTTTTGCAGCTGTTACTTTTTCGGCTGCTACTTTCTCAGCTGCTACTTTCTCAGCTGCTACTTTCTCAGCGGCAATTCTCTCTTCTGCCGCTCGCCCTGCTGCGACTCTCTCGGCTGCGACTCTCTCGGCTGCGACTCTCTCGGCTGCAACTCTCTCTGCTGCAACTCTCTCTGCTGCAACTCTCTCTGCTGCAACCCTCTCTGCTGCAACCCTCTCTGCTGCAACCCTCTCTGCTGCAACCCTCTCTGCTGTTTCTGAAATAGGCGCTTTTGCAACTATTTCCGGCGCACCTATCGGCTCACCTTTTTCGTATTTATCAGCAAGCGCCAGGAGTTCGTCCTCGACTGTCCCTTTTAGCGGACTTTGAGGATATTCCCGGGTAAACTGTGCCATGTACCTCCCCGCTTCCAGCTGATGCCCGGCTTTATAATTGGCCCTGGCCAGCCAGAAAATGGCCATGTCCCTAAGCGGAGTATCTGGATACTGCTTCAGCAGGGTCGACATGTTTTCAATCGTCTGCTTGTAGTCCTTCCTCTGGTACGCATTGAAGCCAGATATGAAGATCTGCGAGTCATCGGAGTCGAGCGAGAAGGCGGGCGCGGGGAGAAGAACCGCAACAACGAGCAGCACTGCGAGTATTTTCATACATGAGGCACGGAAAATCTGATAAAGATGCACGCGATGAACCTTTCCGAGCTGATAAGTTATAAAATTTTGAACGTGTCGGAAAGTATCATTATAGACAACTATTGTCAAACTCAGAATGGCCCCCTCTTTTCACCTGCCAAAGCCCGTCTAACGGCCCTTTTCGGAGGTTTATCTGCAGCTGATTCTGATGGATCGGCCAAAGACATTTTGCGGTAAGGAAATTCAAAGGAGATTCAAAATTTGAAAATTGGATGTGGAGTGACCCCGCAGGCGCATGGCGGGGACTTTCAGGGAAGAGCACCCTTGTGCAGTGTTGCCAATCAGGAGAGGATCTACCCTGTGCTGACGGTTCTTGACATGCCGCGCGTTCTTCGCTACCATCCCCACCGTTAAAACCTGCACATTACAGCGACATAGGGGCTGTTTGCCTGAGCACCGGCAAGCATTTCCTTCTGCTTTTCACGATTTGACCAACAAATGGAGACCAAATAATGAGCGGCAAGCCCACGAGGGAAGCGACCTGGGAACTGATCAAGGAGTACCTGCCAAGCGAGCAGATGAGAAGACACTCCCTGGCAGTGGAAGCGGTCATGCGTCACCTGGCACGCAAGTGCGGTGAGGATGAGCAGATGTGGGGGGTAATCGGGCTTGCCCATGACATAGATTATGAACGCTATCCGGAAGAGCACTGCTTGCGGGCCCCGGAGATCTTCAGAGCTGCCGGTTGGCCCGATGAGTACATCCGGGCGGTCAGCTCGCACGGTTGGGGGATCTGCAGCAATGTCGAGCCGGTCACCCGCCTTGAGAAGACGCTATACACCATTGACGAGTTGACCGGGCTGGTGGCGGCAGCGGCACTGGTCCGCCCGTCAAGGAGCATACTCGACCTCCCGGTGAAGAGCGTAATCAAGAAGTGGAAAGACAAGGCATTCGCCGCCGGTGCGGATCGCTCCGTCATCGAGAAAGGCGCGGCGATGCTGGGCGTTGAGCTTGCCGAGTTGATCGCAGACACCATCGACGGTATGCGCACCGAGGCAGAAGCCATCGGGCTCAAGGGGAACCTTTAACAAAAGCCTGGCCGGCGTGCCAGGCTCTGCCTCCCTGCAGAGCAAATCGCAAAAGCCTAACCAGGACCTTACCAACGCTTCTGGTCTGTGCTAACATGCTGACGTCAAAAAGGAGATAGCGCATGTCACCGTCATTTCGCCCGCGCGGCCCGAAGGCCGTCCCCCCCAAGAGCGCCGAGGAGATCGACGAGATCGTCCGGAAGATGAGAGGGGAGCAGGCACGCCCCGACAACTACCGGGAGCGCTCACTGAAGATGCATGGCTGGATCTGCGCCAAATGCGGCAGGGAATTCGAGCTTGCCAACCTGCACCTTTTGACGGTGCACCACAAAGACGGCAACCACAACTACAACCCCGCCGATGGGAGCAACTGGGAAAACCTCTGCGCCTACTGCCATGACGACGAGCACAGCCGCAACATCCTCGCCGACTACCTGTCGGGGAAGAGCAAACGCTGAGCCCGCCCCCTCGGCACAGCGTTGAGATCACCACCTTGCTTGTCGCTTTTTCAGCTGGGCGGGTTGTAGATCTGCTATTTACCGCCACCCGCCCGTGTGCAAGGACCCTGAAAGTTTGACAAAGCGTCACCCATCCACCTACAATGTCCCTTTAATGTTCGTGACACTCCACCGGCACTTCACAATTCCGGCATCGCAGGCCATCCCACCGGCCCGTTGCCGGCAAATACTGCATAAAAGGATGACTCTAAGATGCTCCACCTGAAAAAACTCTCCAAGGAGTTCGCGGGAAAGCCGCTCTTCACGGAGCTTAGCTGGCACTTGAAAAAGGGGGAGCGGGTAGGTCTCGTCGGTGAAAACGGAGCCGGCAAGTCGACCCTGATGCGGATCATCGCGTCCGAGGTGGAAAGTTCCAGCGGGGAGATCCAGATCGCCCGCGGCGGCACGGTCGGCTACCTCCCTCAGGATGGCATAGTTGCCAAGGGACAGCCGCTTTTCGCCGAGGTGATGACGGCGCTCTCTGCGCTGCAGGAGATCGAGAGGGAGATCGCCGAGCTGACCGCCCGGCTGGAGCACGAGCCACATGACGCCCCCGGCCACGACCAGCTTCTTGACCGTTTTGGCCAGCTACAGGAGGAGTTCCGCCTGAAGGGGGGCTACTCCATGGAGAGCGAGGTCGGAAACGTCCTGACCGGTCTCGGCTTTTCTTCGGCCGACTGGGAAAAGGAGTGCGGCGAGTTCTCGGGCGGCTGGCAGATGCGCATAGCGCTTGCCAAGCTGCTGTTGAAGAAGCCCAACGTGCTGCTGCTCGACGAGCCGACCAACCACCTGGACATCGAGGCGCGTAACTGGCTGGAAGGGTACCTGCAGGGCTACCCCTACTCCGTCATGCTGGTCTCACACGACCGGTTTTTCCTGGACCAGGTCTGCTCCCGGATCGCCGAGGTCTGGAACCACGCCATCTCCGACTATCACTGCAACTACAGCCGCTACCTGATCCTGAGGGAGGAGCGGATCGCCGCCCTGCGGGATGCCAAGCGGCGCCAGGACGAAGAGGTCGGCAAGATCGAGGACTTCATCTCGCGCTTTCGCTACAAGACGGATAAGGCGCCGCTCGTGCAGTCGCGCATAAAACAGCTGGAAAAGATCGAGAGGATCGTGATCCCCCCCGAACGAAAGCGGATTCGTTTCAGCTTTCCCGTGCCGCCCAAGAGCGGCAAGATCGTCATGGAGCTTCTCGGGATCAAGATGACCTACGGCAGCAACCTGGTGCTGGACGGCATAGATTTCACCGTGGAAAGCGGCGAGCGGATCGCGCTGGTCGGCCACAACGGCGCGGGAAAATCGACCCTGATGCGTATCCTCGCCGGCGGAGAAGTCACGGGCGGCACCCTGCGGACCGGCCACAACGTCATTTTCGACTACTTCGCACAGGACCAGGCCCAGGAACTGAACGCCTCAAACAGCGCCTACGACGAACTGCTGGCAGACGCCCCCTTCGACATGGTGCCGCAGTTACGAGACATCCTCGGCGCCTTCCTGTTCTCCGGCGACGATATCCACAAGAAGGTGGCGGTCCTCTCCGGCGGTGAAAGAAACCGCCTGGCTCTGGCGAAACTCCTGCTGCGCCCCTCGAACCTGCTCCTTATGGACGAGCCGACCAACCATCTGGACCTGTTCAGCAAGGAGGTGCTCCTGGAGGCGCTCAAACAGTTCCCGGGAACGGTGGTTTTCGTCTCGCACGACCGCCACTTCATCGACGGCCTTGCCACCAGGGTGTTAGAGGTGGGAGGCGGAAAGCTGGAGAGTTTCTACGGCGACTATGAATATTATCTGGAGAAAACAGCAGCCCGGGGGGCAATGGTCGCGGGCCGCGACGGAGGCGGGCGCCTGCCGGACGGCCGGGCTCCGGAATCAGGGGAAAGGAACCTGGGGCCGCAGTCAGACGAGAAGAAGGCGCAGGCCGGGTCGCAGCCTTCCGACTCCCGCCTCTCTCGCCAGCAGCAGCGCGAGGAGGATAAACAGCGCCAGAAGGAGGAGCGTGCGAAGGAGCGCAGGCTTGCAGATCTAGAGACGCAGATCGGAGCGAAGGAGGCCGAGCTTGCCAAACTGGAGGGGGCCATGGCCGGGCCCGACTTTTTCAAGGATCTGGAAGCGGCACGAGCGGCCGGCGAACGCCATGCATCACTGACGGCAGAAGTCGCCTCGCTTTACGAGGCATGGGAAGGGGTCTAGAGGACCCGCGTTCCTGTTGACAGCCGCAGCATCTCAAGTAATCTTAATTCTGTCCAATTTGACCCAACCGGTGGCAGGGACCCGCAATGACCGAGAATATAACGATAAATATGCCGGACATCGTCCCGCTCTACCCGTTGCGGGAGATCATCGCCTTTCCTTACATGGTCTTCACCATCTTCCTGAAGCAGGAGGACATGCCCCCCTTTGAAGAAGCTGTGCTCTTCAACAACCTGGTGGCGCTGGTGAAACTCAAGCAGGAGCCGACAGGTGAGCTGTTTGCGGCGCTGCACGAAATCGGCACCCTTTGCAAGGTGATGCAGATCAACAAGCTCTCCCAGGGAGGGGCGAAGGTCGTCCTGGAGGGGGTGGTGCGGATCAGGGTGCTCGCCATTGTTCAGCAGACTCCGGTCGCACTCTCCAGGCTGGAACCGGTGCGCGAATTCATCGAAAAGTCGATGGTCTCCGAGGCGCTGGTGGGAAGCCTCAACGCCCTCCTGAAAATCGCCCTTTCCTACGGGCGGCCGCTACCGGACGACGTGATGAAGATGATCGACTTCATCGACAATCCGGCGCGCCTGTCTGATCTCGTTGCCCTCTACCTGAACCTCCCCATAGAAGAGCTGCAAAAACTCCTTGAGACTGTCGATCCGCTGGAGCGGCTGAAAAAGGTGTACATGCACCTGACCAACGAGGTGCAGCGCCTGCAGATCAAGGGGGAGGTGCAGGCGGAGGTGACCAAGAAGGTCGGCAAGAGCCAGAAGGAATTCCTGCTGCGCGAGCAGATGAAACAGATCCAGGAGGAGCTTGGCGAGGAGGATTCCAGGCAGGGCGAGGCGAACGACCTGCGCAGCAGGATGGAATCGGCCAGGATGCCGGAGGATGTGCGAAAGATCGCCGAGAAGGAGCTGAGAAGGCTGGAGCGGATCAACCCGTCATCCCCCGAATACACCGTTTCGCGCACCTACCTCGACTACCTGACCACCATCCCCTGGCAGGTGAGCACCCAGGACAACAAGGACATCAACAAGGCGGAGGTGATCCTGAACGAGGACCACTACGACCTCAAGAAGGTGAAGGAGAGGATCCTGGAGTACCTCGCCGTCAGGGCGCTGAAAGACAAGATGAAGGGTCCGATCCTCTGCTTCGTCGGCCCCCCGGGGGTCGGCAAGACCAGCCTGGGCAAGTCGATCGCCCGCACGCTCGGCCGCAAATTCATCAGGATTTCTCTGGGCGGCATGCGGGACGAGGCGGAAATCAGGGGGCACCGGCGCACCTACATAGGCGCCCTGCCGGGGCGCATCATCCAAGAGATCAACCGGGCAGGCTCGAACAACCCGGTCTTCATGCTGGACGAGGTCGACAAGATCGGGGCCGATTTCCGCGGCGACCCGGCCAGCGCGCTCCTGGAGGTGCTCGACCCCGAGCAGAACTTCTCCTTCACGGACCACTACATGGACGTCCCCTTCGATCTCACCAACGTCATGTTCATTACGACGGCAAACCTGCTCGATCCGATCCCGGCACCGCTCAAGGACAGGATGGAGGTGATCAACCTCTCGGGATACACGGACGAGGAGAAGCTGAACATCGCCAAGACCTACCTCGTGTCACGGGAGATCGAGGAGAACGGGCTGGCCGGCATGCCCCCCAAATTCACCGACGAGGCGATCTACCAGATCACCCACGACTACACGCGGGAGGCGGGGGTGAGGAACCTGCAGCGAAACATCGCCTCGGTTTGCCGCAAGATCGCCAAGGAGGTGGCACAGGGAAAGCCTCCCCGCAGCCTGATCGACTCCGCCGCCGTCTCGGAGCTGTTGGGACCGCCCAGATATTTCGACGAGTTCGCCTCTGAGAAGGACCGGATCGGCGTGGCAACTGGACTTGCCTGGACCGAGAGCGGAGGCGACATCATCTTCGTGGAAGCGACCAAGATGAAAGGTAAGGAGGACCTGATCCTCACCGGCTGCCTTGGCGACGTCATGAAGGAATCGGCCAGGGCCGCCCTCTCCTTCGTGAAGGCGAACTGCACGGAACTCGGGATCGAGAAAAAGGATTTCGACGATATGACCATCCACATCCACGTGCCGGCCGGGAGCATTCCAAAGGACGGTCCGTCGGCCGGGGTGACCATGGCAACCACCATCGTCTCGCTCTTCTCGGGGCGCCCGGCACGCAGGGACGTAGCCATGACGGGCGAAATGAGCCTGACCGGCCGGGTGCTCGCCATCGGCGGATTGAAGGAGAAGGTGCTCGCCGCCCGGCGAGCCGGGGTAAAGAAGGTGCTCGCTCCCGCCAAGAACAGGAAAGACCTGGACGATATCCCGGAAAACGTAAAACAGGAACTGGAGTTCTTTTTCGTGGATGATGTGCGCGAGGTGCTGGCACAGGCGCTCAAATAGCTGTAACCCGGAGACGCTCCCCGCAAAAAGACAGCTCATTGCAGTCAGCTGAACGACAGCCAACCGTAAAAAAAATCCCTCCAGCTTTCCCAGACACTTCCCTGCTCCCGGAACTCCCAGCCAAGCGCCAGCGCGCCTTTTCGCCGTTGCATTGCCTGCGGGTTGATGCTATCTTTTTTGGCGTTTGTATATTAATTCCCGAGGTTTTAGAGGTTGTCATGAAGATACCGCCAAGATTATTTGCCACGCTCGCCATCTTGCTGAGCGCCGCTACCTGCTTCGGACAGGGGCTGGCCGAAAAGGTGCACGAGCATACCTTGCAAAACGGCATGAAGCTCCTTATGGTGCCACGCCACACCTCGCCTACCGTCGCCGCCTGGATCCGTTTCAAGGTGGGGAGCGTCGACGAGCGGAGCGACGAGCGGGGGCTCGCCCATCTGCTGGAGCATATGCTCTTCAAGGGGACAAAGACGCTCGGCACCAGGGACTATGCCGCCGAGAAGCCGATTCTGGAGAAGATAGAGATGATCGCCCAGCGGCTGATGGCGGAGCAGCTCAAAAGGGAGAAGGCCGACCAGCAGATGGTTGAAAAGCTCACAAAGGAGCTGGACACCCTGGAGAAAGAGGCAGGGAAGTTCGTGGTGAAGGAGGAATTTGCCGACATCTATGCCCGAAACGGCGGCTCCGGCTACAACGCCTTCACCAGCAAGGACGGCACCACCTACATCATCAACCTTCCTGCCAACAAGATGGAACTGTGGGCGGCAATCGAGTCGGACCGGATGCAAAACGCGGTGCTTCGTGAGTTCTACACGGAGATGAAGGTGGTGAAGGAGGAGCGGCGGCGCTCCTATGACGCGCAGCCGGAAGGGAAACTCTGGGAGACCTATCTGGCCGGCGCCTTCAACGCGCATCCAAACGGCCAGCCGATCATCGGCTGGATGTCCGACATCGAAAACCTGACCCGTACCAAGGCGGAGAGGTTCCTGCAGAAGTACTACGCGCCGAATAACGCTATCGTGGCCATCGTTGGCGACATCGACCCGCAAAAAACCATCGCGCTGGTTGAGAAGTATTTCGGCGCCATACCAGCCGGAGAGCCGGTCCCGCCCGTGGCGGTCGTGGAACCGCAACAGGCGGGCGAGAAGCGAATCGAGGTGATCGGCGACGCCGAGCCGGAGCTCATGATCGGCTTTCACAAGCCGACCCTGCCTGCCCCCGACGACTACGTCTTCGACCTGATAGACATGCTGCTGACCAACGGGCGCACCTCCCGGCTGTACAAAAAACTGGTGCTGGAAAAACAGCTGGCGACCTCCATCTCCTCATTTGCGGCTCCGGGGAGCCGCTACCCGAACCTCTTCATCATAAGCGCCACGCCGCGGGCGCCGCACGGCCTGCCGGAGGTGGAGGGCGCCATTTATGAGGAGCTGGAGCGGCTCAAAAAGGAGCCGATGACGGACAAGGAGCTGCAGCAGGTGCTAAATCAGCTCGAGTTCGAGGAGTCCCGGCAGATGGTTTCCAACGGCGGCCTCGCCAGAAACCTCACCGAGTTCGAGGCGGTGGCCGGTAACTGGCGCTACCTGATCGAGCACCGGCAAAAGGTGGCGGCTATTACTGCAGCCGACGTGATGCGGGTCGCCAACCAGTATTTCACCCGCGAAAACAGGAATGTCGGCTTCATAACCAAAAGACAGTAACCGGAGCTGACCGCTCGCAGGCCGACAGGCCAGACGAAACAATGGAAAACAGACAGGGGAACCAGGCGATGATTTCAGAGAGCAGCTCGCAGGCATTATTCCGGATCAAGAACAAGACGCGGCTCTTTTTGCTGGGGGGCCTGCTAGCCTTTGCCGCAGGCTGCTCCACCAGCCAGGGAGGCACCGGCAAACTGGAGAGTCCCGCCCTGCACCTGCAGGCAAGCGTTGATCCGCGGACCCTCGCCTTTGCGCCGCTCGAGTTCCAGCTACCGAAAAGCGAACGGTTACAGCTGAAAAACGGCATGATCGTCTACCTGCTGCAGGACCAGGAGCTCCCGATCGTGAACGTTACCGCCTACCTGAATGCCGGCAGCATTTACGATCCGGCCGACAAGGTGGGGCTCGCCGCCCTTACCGGCGCCACGCTTCGAAGCGGCGGCACCTCGAAGAGCTCCCCGGACGAGCTCGACCGGGAGCTGGAGTTCATGGCCTCCTCCATCGAGTCGGACATCAACGCCGATCACGCGAACGTCTCCCTCTCCACGCTCACCAGGAACCTGGAACGGACCTTGGCGCTCTTCGCCCAGGTCCTGGCCGAGCCCGCCTTCGATCCGGGGCGGGTGGCGCTTGCCAGGCAGCATGCCATCGAGGGGATCCGGCGCCAAAACGATGACCCGAAGGCAATTGCCAGCCGTGAGCTGAACCGTGCCATCTACGCAGGCCATCCGTTGGGCGGCATCCCGACCCTTGCCACGGTGAACGCCATCAGCCGCGACGACATGATCTCCTTCCAGAGACGCTACTTCTACCCCGCCAACACGGTGCTGGCAGTTTCCGGCGACTTCGACCGGGAGAAACTACTGGCCAGCCTGGAGACGCTTTTTGCCGGCTGGAAGAATCATCCGGCCGACTTTCCGGAGGTTCCCGCTCCGAAGGAGGATCTGCGGGCAGAGGTGCTTCATGTCCAAAAGGAAGTGAATCAGTCAGTGATCCGGATGGGACACCTGGGAATCGACAAGAACAACCCGGACCTGCACGCCATCAAGGTGATGGACTACATCCTGGGCGGCGGATTCACCTCCCGGCTCACCCGGGAGATCCGCTCAAATCAGGGGCTTGCCTACAACGTTGACAGCTACTTCGAGACCGGCCGGCGTTTCAGGGGTCCCTTCATAGCCGAAACCGAGACCAAGTCGGAGACGACGGTCAGGGCTATTAACCTGTTGCGCAGCATCATTGCCGGAATGACAACGGCGGAGGTTTCCGAGGTGGAACTGAAGCTTGCCAAGGACGCCATCATAAACTCCTTCATCTTCGGCTTCGCGCGCAGCGATGTGGTGGTAAACCAGCAGGCGCGGCTCGAATTCTACGGCTATCCGGCAGGCTACCTGGAGAACTACCGTGACAACATCGCCCGTGTCACCAGGCAAGACGTGCTGCGGGTCGCCAGAAAGTACCTGCACCCCGACGCCATGCGGCTCGTCGTGGTGGGGGACCGCAGAAAGTTTGACAAGCCGCTTTCGGAATTCGGGAGTGTGCGGGAAATAAAACTGAACGACATCAACTAGGGGGTAGGGATATGGCCACATGGAAATGCAGTAGTTGCGGGTTCACCAAGGACGGCAGATGCAAGCCGCAGAAGTGCCCACAGTGCCAGGAGAAGGGGAATTTCGAAAAGACCGAATAGAAAAAAGAGCAACATGCTGTTGCCAGGAAGAGACGGAGGTCAGCCCAGAGAGGCGGTGGAGGTTTCCCCTGCCCGATTTCTCTGATTCTAGCCGTCTCTTCCTGGCTCTAGATACCTGCTAACCCGGCAGGGTTAGCTGCTCTCCTCCTCGACCAGAAGCTTTAGGAAATGATCCAGCCGGTAGCCGGCGGCGGCGGCAGTATCCACCAGCTGCCCGCAGACACGCTTTTGCCCCGCCTCGGCTTCAGGCTCCAGACGCGGGCTTACCCCGCGGAGAGAGAGGCACGCAAGCCAGCTGAGAAGGAGCTCGAAGCGCTCCTTATTGAACCAGTCGACCCCGTTGCTTTCGTGCAGCAGCAGGAAGACGGCCGCCGACGGGTCTGCAAAGAGGGCACGGCAAGCTTCCGCCGCCCCCAGCTGCTGGCAGGTTGCCAACAACGACTCCTCCCTTAATAGTACCCGCAGAAGATCTGCCCATCCGGGCGCGGAAAGCGGTTCGGGCTTTTCGGCAGCCGCTGCCGGCAGCACCGCAAAGGCCTCGACGACAGGCCGCATCAGGCCGAAGGCATCTACTGTCTGGGCCGGCTCCCCTCCGGTCAACTCCCCGATACGGTGCAGGGCGAGGAACGAACAGAGTAGCAGCCAGCTCTGGGGAGATTCGGTGAAGGCGAGATCCGTCTGACCCAGCGCCTGCGACATCTCCGTGCAGAAAGAAATCAACAGGGAGCGTTGTGCCTTCTCCTTCGCCTGCGGAGCGAGCGCCTTCAGGAAGGCGGCCAGCAGCGGCTCCAGCGCAACCAGCGATTCGGCATCGGCGTCCGGCTCTTCGGCCGTGACGGTCGCCTTGGCCAGAAAAGCGCGTAGCGATTCGTTTGCCGGGGCGAAACGCACCTGTTTCACCTCTTCTTCCAGGCTCGCCACCCCGGCACCCTTCAGACGGTGGCAAAGCCCCCCCCAGGTGCCGAACTCGTCATCCCCGATCTCTTCGAAGTCGAGGAATACGTGGTACTCGTAGCCCCCCATCTCGACGTAGAGTCCCTTTTCGCAGAGGTCCCGACCGCTTCTTAAGTAGCTAAGCCCGGTCGAGTAGTCCCTGAAGCTGTAATAGTGCCGCCCGTCGCCGTTGAAGTCGAGCGCTTCGCCGAGACTTTTTTGCACAAGGGAGCTCCCCCCCGCATCCTTGTTGAGGACTGCGCAGGAGAACCTGATCCAGCCGGTGGTTGAGGCGAAACAGTTGTGGAAAACCACGATGCCGCGTTCGGCGCCGGCCCTGTTGGAGTAGGCGAAGACGTTCTCGTCCACCCGCTCTCCGCTGAAGAAATCGTAGAGCACGAACTGCTCGGAGCCTGAGAAGATGTGGCGCCGGCGTATGAGCGGAAAGATGTCGGTCTCGTGCCTGGCGACCAGCTGCTGGTCCACCGGCTCGTCCCAGTTCGCGCGCCGGTATTCCATGCCGTACTTCTCGTGGAATCCTTCGATCTGCCCGTGCCCGAACATCGGCAGCCCCGGCATGGTCACCAGCAGCACGGTGGCGCCGAAGTATTTCCCCTCCTTGCCGAACTGCTCGACGGCGGTCCGCTCGTCCGGATTGTTCATGAAGTTGACGAAACGCTTTAGGATCTCCGGCTCGAATTCCAGCACGTTCTTCACGGTCTGGCGATACTTGGCGTTCTCCTCCATCTTCAGCATGTTCATGAAGGCGCTGTTGTAGACCCTGTGCATGCCGAGAGTCCTGACGAAGTACCCCTCCATGAGCCAGAACGCCTCCGCCAGGAGCAAGGTGTCCGGGGCCTCGACCGCCACCCGGTCCACCACCTCGCGCCAGAACTCGCTAGGGAACACCTCGTCGAAGCTGACGCGGTCCATGCCGTGCTCGGCCCGGGAGGGGACGCCGCTGCCATGGCCCGGCAGCGGGAACCAGAGCCGCTGGTAATGCTTCTTGGCGAGCGTCATGGCGGCATCGAAGCGGATGATAGGGAACTGGCGCGCCACGTGGAGAATGGTCCCGATCACCGCCTCGCGTACATCGGTTATCAGGTAGTTCAGCTGCGCCGTGTCGTTCCAGGGGGTGCTGGTGCCGTCGTTGCCGTGGTAGATGTAGCGCACCCGGCCGCTATCGCGGTCCAGGTGCTTGAAGACCACCGCCGCGTCGGTCTTGTCCCAGTAGCCGTCCTCGATGAAAAGGCCTACGCGGCCGTCCGGGGAGAGATCCGGTCCGTTGAACTGGTAATCGGGGTAGGGAGGATAGTCGAGCTGGATGAACCAGTCCGGGTGCTCCAGGATCCACTTGGAGTAGAGTCCTGTGTGATTGGGGACCATGTCGCTCGCCAGCCGGATCCCGCGCGCGGCGCAGCGCCTCTTCAGGTTGTCAAGCGCCCCCTCGCCTCCCAGGTCGGCGGCGATTACATAGTCAAAAAGGGAGTAAGCCGAGGAGATCGCCTCCTGGTTGCCGCTGATCCGCTTGATCAGCTGGGAGGCGGGCGACCGCTCCCAGATGCCGATCAGCCAGAGTCCGGAAAAACCCCAGCTGGCCAGCCGGTCAAGCTCCGCGTCCGGTATCTGGTCCAGGGTGTGCACCTCGGTGCCGTAGGTTTTAGAGAGCTGCCCGAGCCAGACATAGACCATTTTCGCGATCATGACCACGTTCGCCATCCAGTCGGCGTCGCGGGAAAACCGCTCGTACTCCGGATAATCGGCTCCCCCTGCCCGGCCGAAGGCATCTTTTCCGAACTTGAGCACCTGCGGCTCGCCCGGGCCGCCGCCGAAGAAGGAGCGACCTTCCTGGGAAACGATGTCCATGGCCGTCACCAGTTCAGTCAAAAGCTCGCGAGGCAGGATAGAGGCCCAATGCTCACGGATGTAGGCGATCTGACCGGTGAGGGAGTCAGGGGAGGCCTTGACCGGGGCGCGCAGCAGCTCGGTCAGCGAGATCCCGACAGGCTCGAACGGTGGTGCCTCGGAAAGGCGCCGGTCCAATTCCCCGGCCACGGTGCGGTAGGGCGAGGAGGCTGCCAGTTCGGCATCATCGAACAACCGGCGGAATCCGTCCAGCGCCCGGTTTTCTCCATGCAGCAGCAAAAGGAGCAATTCGCCGGCCAGAGCCTCTCTCCTGCTGAACGAGGCATCATCGCCGGCCAGAAACTGCTCGGCCGTCTCGCGGCCGAGCACCATCTGCCGGGAAGGGAATAGTTCCATGAAACGCGACAGAGTCTGGGCGGCGTCCCCGGAGAAGGAGGGGTAGCCGGCCCGGGCCAGGAGAGTCGCCACGATCCGGGGCTGCTGTTGACCGCAGTACTCTCCGATCAGGTAGCGGAACACCCGGTTCAGAATCCCGTATAGATGGAGCAGCCCGGGCTGTACCGGGGTTTGCGAAGGAGCCAGCTGACGGTTCAGCCGGGCGGCGATCCGCCGCGCATAGATTATGCCGGGGGCATCACCCAGTTCCTCAAGCAGGCTAGGGAGCGCAATGGTCCTGCCGCAGTCGGCAGAGATCTGTATGTGGAAGGGGAAATAATCGGAATCGATAAACCTCTGCTTCATGAAGCACCTCGCGTGCATAGGCTGATAGTCGTCCCCACCCTCCGGAAGAGACGGTCCGACATAATACAACGGATTTCGACAGCTGTCTTTAAAAAATATATTATTAACCTTTTGACATCTTCAATTCTCCTCCGGCTCCCTGGAGGCATTTACCCTTGACACGCTCCCGGATTTCCCATAAATCTATCTGGATTCAGCAAAAGCGCCGATTTTCAAAGGATCACGCCATTCAAAGGGTCACCGCCATCCTAGATTCCAGCTCCGCAGCTCTTCTCCGCAGGCGCCGCAACCGCCTGCTGACGGCGCTCGCCATACTGATGCTCCTACTGCCTGGCCGCTTCGGCGTCTTTCTGCTATTCCCTGCCGGAAACGGCAGCAGGGTCGAAATCGTGGAACTTGGGCGGGGCCAGTCGCTGCGCACCCTGGCCTCCGGGCTTGAGTCACGAGGCATAGTGTCCAGCGCCAGGCTTTTCACGCTCTACGCTCGCCTCAAAGGGGGGGCCGCACGGGTGAAGGCCGGAAGCTACCAGCTCAACGACGGCATGCGCCCGGCAGAGATCCTCAACAAGATGCTATCGGGCGACGTCTATCAGCGGATATTCGCACTACCCTCAGGATACTCCAGCCACCAGGTGGCCGAAATGCTCGAAAAGCGCGGCATATTCGGCAAGGAACCGTTCCTGGCCGCCTGCCGGGACCGGAAGTTGCTGGCGGAGCTCGGCATCAGCGCCCAGAGTGCCGAGGGGTACCTGTTCCCCGGCAGCTATAATATTCTGCCGGGTAGAACCGAGCAGCAGGTGGTGCGGGAGATGGTGGCGCGGCAGCAGGAACTACTGGCTGCTGAGTTCAGCACGAAAGCGCGGGCCAAGGGGCTCTCAACCCTTGAGCTGTTGACGCTTGCCTCCATGGTGGAGAAGGAGGCAGTGCTGCCGGCCGAAATGCCGCTGATAGCGGCGGTCTTTCATAACCGGCTGAGCAAGGGGATACGTCTGCAGAGCGACCCAACCGCGCTCTACGGAGTGCGGGCCTTCTCCGGCAAGGTCTCCCGTAACGACATACTGCGGGTGACCCCCTACAACACCTACCTGATCGAGGGGCTTCCACCCGGCCCGATCGGTAACCCTGGTCAGGAAGCGCTGGAATCGGTCCTGAATCACCCCACCGTGCCGTACCTTTACTTCGTGGCACGCCGAGACGGCAGCCACCAGTTCAGCAGCGACCTCGCCTCCCACAACGAGGCAGTGCGCAAGTACCTCAAGTCTGCTGCCGCTACCTCCCCGGATGAGCCGTAACCGCCGGCCGCATACTGCGGGCAGCTGAACAAATTAACAGCTTCCGAGCGCGGGCGCCCTAAAGCGACCGGCGGCTTATCCCGGAGCACCGCTGGCAACCTTCCCACCTAAGTGCACCGCCTGCCAGGCCAGGGCGCACCTGGATCATCCCACCTCACACCCGAAGAACGGCAAGCCCGCCGCATGGCAAGTCTCACTTCCTTTCCGCTTTCACCTCACAGCCACCCCGGTTGGCTCCTGCAGCAACACTTTTCGGGCCCATCGGTGGAGAGCAGCTGCTTCCCCGCCGGCCTCTCTTGCATATCTGCAGGGATTCCCCATTCATGAGGCGGGGCGCCTTCAACAGAAAAGGGCCCCCGTATAACTTTTCCATACATGCCACGCTACCTCCAAGAACCGCGCCTACCGCAGTTTGACGGCCGGAGAGCAGGGAAAACATCGCCTGCCGCTCCGGCAGCTGTATAGCATCTCTATACACTTTGTTCCCGAGCGTCGATCCCTGACGAGGGGGTGGAAAAAATAAATCCAACAAAATCAGTGTATTAAAAATTTTACACGAAATCTGCCGGTCAAGGCACGCCTGATGCTAAAGAACCGGTGTCAAGGCAAGCTGATGGCAGCTGGAGCACACCTAAAAAAATACTGGAGGGGAAAAACAATGGGATTCAGAGCACTCATCATCATGCTGGCGGCGCTCACAGGCGGAGTTTCCGGAGCATCCGCATTGGAACTGAAGGACATCACCTACCACACTGAAGGAGCAGGTAAGGTGGTATTCAGCCACAAGGTGCATCTGAAGAAGACGACCAAGAACTCCGCCAACGTAAGTTGCAAGTCGTGCCATACAACCCGTAACGGGCCGACGACCCATTTCACTATGGCGGATATGGAGAAGGGAAAATCATGCGGCCAGTGCCATACGGGTAAAAAGGCCTTCAGTTTAAGCAAGTGCACCGGCTGTCACAAGGTGAAAGAGATAACATACCATGTCGAGCAGACCGGACCGGTGCTTTTCAGTCACGCGAGCCATCTCAAGAAAATGCAGTGCAATGCCTGCCACACCAAGCTTTATGCCACCGGCTCCAACAAGAAGGTCTCTATGGCGGAAATGGAAAAGGGTAAATCCTGCGGCGCCTGCCACAATGCAAAAGAGGCCTTCGCCATTTCCGAATGCGGCAGATGCCATCCGACCAGAGAGATCGTCTTTAAGGTGAAGGAGACGGGACCGACCGCCTTCAGTCACAAGACGCACTTAACAATGTACAGTTGCAGTGCCTGCCACACCAAGCTTTACCCGATCGGGTCCAAAAAGAAGGTCACCATGGCCGCCATGGAAAAAGGGAAGTCCTGCGGTGCCTGCCACAACGCAAAGGAGGCCTTTGCCGTCTCAGAATGTGGCAAATGCCATCCGACCAGGGACATCAAATTCAAGGTCGCCAAGGTAGCCGATGTTAATTTTAGCCACTCCGCCCATCTGGAGATGTACAAATGCGGGGACTGCCATACGGGCACCTTCCCGGTCAGGACCGGTAACAAGCCGGTATCCATGTCGGAGATGAAGAAATCGAAATCGTGTGGCGCCTGCCATGACGGCAAAGCCGCCTTCACGGTAAATGGGAACTGCGACTCGTGTCACTCTCGCGACTAGCTTTTGTACGCTGCCGGCAGACCAGCCAGTTCTGCCTTCCCCCCTTCGGCTCCTGCGGTCATCGGGGGTAGTCGAAGGGTGCAAATCCCGCAGCCGCTGGGAGATCTATAACGGCGGCCCGGGCTGCTGGAATCTTGGCAGCTGACCCTAAGTACAGCGTCTGCTCGAAACAGGCGCCTGCGAAGTGACGACAGGCCGGGAGGGAAAGCGTCAGAAAGACGGTTGCGAACTTTTGCGGGGATGGTGGTAAAGGGGGCCGGTCACTAGCGGCTTAGGTGACCGGCCTTTGGCAAAGCCTGCAGGTAGCAGGGCACGCGTCCCTCGTTAATGCTGCAGATGATTCAGTCGAGCCTTTTGTGCGCGGATACCCTTGGCGGCATGGAACGTCACGCTTGCATGTTCCAAAACGAGAAGGAGCAGCCCGGCGGCAAAGACTGCCGGGAAATGGGTGCCCGCAGGATCGGAGAAGATGTAGAGCGGATAGAAGACGGTGGGAAGACCGATATTACACCAGCTGTAGCCGGGCTTGCCGTCCACCGACCGGCGGCCAAGGATCAGCACGAAGGCCGAAAACCAGGAGATGGCGAGCACAATGTGCAGCAGCTGTGCCGGCGGAGCCTCTCCGAACAGGTCCTTGACATCTGACGGGGCCGTGGCGAAAAGACCCGCCTGGCCACAGTAAAGCGCCACCGCGCTCAGCGACATGAACAGGAGAATTCCCCAAAGGCCGCGCCGCGAAAGGGCATGCAGCTCGTTGATGTTGCCAAGAATCTGCTCGCGGCAATGATCACGGGTAAACGAGCGGTCGATGATTTCGTTGGCTGACGATGCTGTTTTGGGCTTTATCTGTCCGATCATATGTCCGAGCATGGCGATTCTCCTTTACTGGAAATTTAGCTACTACCTTTTAAACGGCTAGCGGTCCCTTTGCTCAGGCTGCCATCCGCTGTATTCGGGATAATGGCGCACCGGCCGGTAGCCCTTGATCGTTGAGGAAGCCTCCGGATGCTCCTCCCCGTGATGCTCTTCCACGTCCTCCCAACCGAAGACCATCGGCTTGATATAGGCAAGCGGCGTCGATCCCAGGGTGGCGAGATATACATGGGTGCAGAGGAAGGCAAGCAGCGAGCAGGCCAGCAGAAAGTGCAGCGCCACGATGATCTTGATCCCTCCCGACAGGAGGATAAACACCCGCAGCGGGGTCACATTCAAAAGAAGTATCCCGGTAAGGCCGACCAGCGGCATAAGCACGAACATGACTGCCAGATAGGCCGATTTCTGCATGGGATTGAACTTTTCGTCCGGCGATGCATGGTACGGGCTCGGCTTGCCGAGGAAGTACCAGAAACAGTAGAAGAGAAGCTGGCGCAACAGGCCGCGCTTTAGGTCTTCCTCGTTTGGGATGTACAGCTTGTCCAGGGTGTTTCTGACCATCTTGTAGTAGAAAAACCAGAAGGAGAACGAGATGGCCACTGTGAGTCCGGCTACGTTATGAACCTGTATGGCGCTTTTGTAGCTCCCGAGCAAGGTGACGCTCTCCGGGAAACGAATCTGCGCGCCGGTCAGGATGAGGGTGATGATGCCAAAGGCGTTGATCCAGTGCCATACTCGCACCGGTATGGGCTGAAGATAGATCCTCATTTTTTCGCTCATGACTGATGCTCCTTTCCTTTTCTGTTTTTGCGCGTCAAGAAGCGCAGGAAACCGTGGCAGACCGGCATGATGAGCCCGCCGCAGATGATTGCCAGGCCGATGCCGTCCAGCATTGAGTTCTTGGTGGACCCCATCATGTAGAAATCCGGGGTGCCGTAGAGGGCGTCAAGCACCGCTCCCTTCTCGACCGCCACCCGCTTGAAGGTGCCGTTTGCTTCCGGCAGGGCGATATAACTCTTCTGCATCGCTGCCGGGCCGGAGGTGTGACAGAATGTGCAGTTGCGCCGGCTGTCCAGGATCTCGAATTTGTGGGTGACCTTTTCCGGGGTCATCATCCCCTGCAGGCGCAGGAATTTGTGCGAGGGGTTTGTATTAAAGACGCGCAGTTCCTGAATCGAAATATAGTTGTCGCCGTTTGAGTCGATCAGGGAAACAATGTCCTTCCCCGCCGCCAGGTTTTTCAACTCCTGGTATCCGGCCACTTCCTGTCTGCCGAAGCGGGAGCCGTTTTTCCCCTTGACGATATACATGCTGATGAAATACTTCTCCGCATCGGTGTGGCAGGTAATGCAGGGGAGCATGCGCAGGTGCAGATCCGCCTGGGGGAGCCACTCGCCGTGCGTGGCCGTCATCTCCAGTTCGCCGTGGCACCCCGAGCACATCTGGTTTATCTCCTGGCCTGAAATCTCGGCTGGGGCTTCCACCTTGTGCGGATCATGGCAGCCGGCACAGTGGGTCTTGCCGGCATGGAGGCTTGTTTCGTACTCCTGCTGAACGTTCACATGGCATTCCCTGCAGTCGGCCCGCGGCATCTTCTCCCCGTCCGGATGCCGGGCCGACACCTGTCCGTGACAGGATGGGCAGCCGATTCTTGCATGGGTTGTTTGGGCGAATTGCCTCCGGTCGATGAAAGATCCCTGCACCATCTGCTGATCGCCGTGACATTGCAGGCAGGTCACGTTTTCCCCGGCGGCGTCGCCGTAGGAATAACCCGAGCCGCCGTCCTGGCCCGCGGCACAGACACAGGCGCCGGCTAGCAGGATCAGGGTGGCCAGAAGCCGGATTAGCTGTTGATTATTGGCTGGTTTCACGTTGTTCCCTCCCTTTTTGCGGGGCCCTTCCTGGAGTCTTCGCTATTTTTTCTCCAGGGAAGCGCCCTGCTGTTTTGCCTGACTCGCTTTGCGCCAGCTCACAGGCAGCGTGATACGAAAGATTGGCAGCAGTTGAGCCGCGATGATCAGCGAGCAAAAGCCGAGAAATATCCAGATCGCCATACTCCCTTCCGTTACCCCTTGCGCCGCCAGCAAAGTAAGGTAGCTAAGGCAGAGAAACATGGCCCCCAGACAGATCGCCATCGGCAGCAGGTTCAGGGCGCTCTCCACCGGTTCGATTTTTCCACACCCGTCACTTTTCATGATCTGCTTCCCCAGCGTAGCCTTTTGGTGAGGCTGGCGGCCGCGGGCCCGGTTCTTTTCAAAGGCGCATGCCACCGCCATCCCCAGCTCTTCAGTATCGCCGGCATCCGCGGGTTTCAGGGCATGGTAGAAGATGCCTTCCCGGCGGATCCTGCGCGCCAGTGCAAGCGGCATGTCGTCCGACACCATGATCACGTGCAGATGGCGGTTGCACTTCTTCAACAGTTGAATCAGGTCAACCGAAGAGACCTTTTCGTCGAAATCGCTTCCCAGCAGCAGCACCGGCGTCTGTTTTTCCAGAATGCTGCAAAGTGCGTGCACTGCCGAATCTGTCGTTTCCACCCGATACCCGGCCTTTTTGAAATGATCGGCCACCTCCTTGCGATACTTGGCATCCCTGTCAGCTATTATGATTCCCCGCTCGTCCATGACTCACCTCGTGTCATTGCTCTGCTCAAGCGCCCCCGGCTATTTCTTGCTTTCGCCCAGAGTCGACTTTGACTTTTTACCGACCATGCTGTAGATCCCCTTCAGCATGGCGCCAAACAGCATCAGTCCCGGGATGACCTGCACGACGATGACCGCGCCCAGGAAGAACAGAAAGATCTTCGCCATCATACTGCTCCCTTCGGAGACGTCCGCTATGCCCGAGATAAGCAAAGTGCCTCCAAGTACCAGACCGATGATCGACCAGCTAGACACTTTCGCTGCCAGTGAACTTCTCTTTTCGGATTCCTTTTTCATGGCAATCTCCTTTTTAATGGAATTTCCCCGAGGGGTTACCCATCCAAGAGCAACTTGAGTGCCAAGGCCTTAGAATCTACCAATAATAAAACTTTACCCAACAATGTCGAGGGGTTGCGACCACGGCAAAGAATTTAACCAAGGTGGGAGCCTTATTCTGTCAAGAGGGTCTTAGCGGGGGGGGCAGGCAAACAAAAGCTTATAATTTCACCAATTTAGATTGAAAAACATCTCTTCCGGCCGCAGGATAAGGATCCGCCCCCTTTCCTGTCGAACAGGAATTCTCCTGCCGGGCAGGAAGAAAGAAGGTCTTGGCGGGGGCTACTGCGAGCGCTGCAGTTCGTGGGATTTAAGGAGCGCGTAGAGGCGCGACTGAGAGAGGCCGGAGAGTCGGCAGGCAGCGGAGATGTCCTTGTTGGCGAGCGACATGAGGTCGAGGAGATACTGTTTTTCTGCCTGGGCGTAGACGCTTTCCCTGAAATCATTGAGCTTGGGGAGCTGGACGGGCGGTGTGGCGGTTGAATGCTTACTCCCCGATTCCGGGTGAGGCGCGCCTGTGGCTGTGAAAAGCTGCTGTTCCTGCGGTTCATGACGGCCTACCCCGCTTTGCGCCACCTGGATCCGGATCGGGGTCGGCAGGTGCTGGGCAAAGAGGACCGGTTCATCCCGGGCGGCAATGACGGTCCGCTCTATGGTGTTGATGAATTCGCGTATGTTGCCGGGCCAGGGGTAGGCCAGAAGCGTCGCCATGAATTCGGGGCAGCTCCCCTTGGGCGAGAGCCCGTAACGCTCGCAGAATTTATCCATGTAGAAGCGGGCGAGCTCCTTGATGTCGTCCTTTCGCTCCCTCAGGGGGGGAAGTTCGATGACAAAGGAGCTGAGCCGGAACAGCAGGTCGGCGCGGAACTGACCTGCCTGCACCATCTGCTCGAGATTCCTGTTAGTCGCCACCACCAGGCGGAAATCGCTCTCGATCTCCCGGTTCCCGCCGACCGAGCGGAAGCGCTTTTCCTGCAGCACCCGCAGAAACGCCTTCTGCATGGTAAGTGGCAGCTCCCCCACCTCGTCCAGAAAGAGCGTGCCGCCGTTCGCCTCACTGAAGAGACCCTCACGGGGCTTTTCGGCGCCCGTGAAAGCACCTCGTTCGTGGCCAAAAAGCACTGTCTCCACCAGGGTTTCCGGCAGGCTCGCACAGTCTGCCACCACGAACTGCTGGTCTGCCCGCTTGCTGTTCTGGTGCACGGCCCGGGCGAACACCTCCTTCCCTGAGCCGGTTTCGCCGAGGATAAGGACGGAGGCCTCGCTTCCAGCGGCCTTGGCCACCAGGTCCAGGCAGGCGGTGAGCTTCGCGCTGTTGCCGATGATGCTTTCCCGTTTTAGGGCTACCACCGCTGCACGACTGCCGAGCGTCGTCTTTTGCGTACGGTATTCGAGGGCGCGCACAAGCGACAGGGTGATGTCCTTCACGGAAGACCCCTTCTCGATGTAGTCCCAGGCGCCGCTGTTAATGGCGAGTTCTGCGCCCCGCGCGTCTCCGAAGCCGGTCATGATGATGATCTCGGGGCGAGAAGGGGATTTTGCCAGTTGCGGGAGCAGATCGAGACCGTTTCCGTCCGGCATCCTCACATCGAGAAACACCACGTCGACCGGTTCCGAGCATGCTTTTTCGAGTCCTTCGGCGAGTGTACTGGCACAGACCGTGTCATGACCGCTTCTCCTGGCGACCAGCGACAGCGATTCGCACATGGTTTCTTCATCATCGATGATCAGTATCTTTGCCATAAACCGACTGCTCCTTCTCGCTTTTGCTAAGTACCCGCCGGATTATTCCCGCCATTTCCTCCCGATCAAGGGGCTTCATGGCGATTTCCCGTATGCCGGCCAGATCTTGCTCCTCCCGCAGGGCCTTCTCCGCCATCGGCCCGAGCCCGGTACAAAGGATGACGGGGATGCCTGGCCGGATGAGCATCAGTTCCCGGGTCAGCTCGGTACCGGTCATCCTCGGCATGGTCTGGTCGGTGATCACCAGGTCAAAAGCCTCCGGCTGCGCGCGAAAGATGCCTAGAGCCTCCAGACCGTCACTGCCGACCACCACCTGATAACCCAGACGCTCCAGCATCAGTTTGCCGGCGAACACCACATCCTGCTCGTCGTCAACGAAAAGAATCCTCTCGTTCCCCTGGGGTAAGGGCGCCGGGCTTTCCTTTGCCTGGTCCTGCTGGGCCTGCTCGATGCGGGGGAGAAAAACCTCGAAGGTCGCCCCCGCTCCGGGCTTGCTGCTGACCGTAATGACCCCCCCGTGGTTTCTGACGATACCGTGCACGACCGACAAGCCTAGGCCGGTCCCTTCTGTGTGCCCCTTGGTGGTGAAGAAGGGATCGAAGATACGTTCCATGGTGCTCGCATCCATGCCGTGTCCGGTGTCCTTCACCGTCAGCTTCAGGTAGCGGCCCGAGGGGAGGTCGAGGGCTCCGGAGACGGCGGCGGTATCCAGCCCGACGTTCTCGATGCTGAGGTCGAGGGTGCCCCCCTTGATCCGCATGGCATGGCCGGCGTTGGTGATCAGGTTCATGATGATCTGGTGGATCTGGGTCGGATCGGCCATGATCAGCCCCGGCTTTTCCTCAACATGCAGGTGGACACTGATGGAGGTCGGAAAGGAGGCCCGCATCAGGTTCAGGCACTCGTTGACGATCGGCTCGACCTGCACCGGTTGCCTCTCCTGCTCCCCCTGGCAGCAGAAGGTGAGGATCTGCTTGACCAGCTTGCGGCCTCGGTAGCTCGATTTCAGCACCACGTCCAGCAGTTCGCGCAGTGGGCTCTCGGGCGGGACATCATCGCGCGCCATCTCGGTGCAGGTGATGATGGAGGCCAGATTGTTGTTGAAGTCGTGGGCAATGCCGCCGGCCAGGGTGGCGATCGCCTCCATCCTTTGCGCCTGGCGCAGTTGCCGCTCCAGATGCACCTCGTGGGTCACGTCGCGGATCAGCACCGCCTGGTTGCTGACCGCTCCCGAGCTGTCCAAGATCGACCAGAGCGTTGCATCGATCTCGTAGAACTCGCCGCCCTTCCCCGCCTGAATGAAGTGCCCGCTCCTCTCATCCCCTCTGGAGAGGGCATCCCAGATCGAACGGTAGAACCGGCCGGTCACCTCAGCGCCCTCCAGGGCGGAGATGTTCTGGCCGATTATCTCCTGCGGCGCATGCCCGGTGATGGTCCTGATGGCGGGATTCACGTATTTGATGGTGCCGTCGCTGTCAAAGAGGATGATCCCCTCCATCGACTGTTCGATCACCGAGGCGAGCAGCGTCCTCTCCTTCTCCACCTTTTTACGTTCGGCGTTCATGCGCACCATCGCGATGCCAAAGGAGAGGTTATCCGCCAGTTCCTCCAGGAGCTTGACCTCTTCCTTGCCAAAGGCGTGCTTTTCACTGGCAAAGATGACCAGAGCGCCCAGCGGCTTGCCTTCACTTGTCAGAGGCAGTGAGATGGAGGCAGCAAAGCCGTGTTTGAGCCCTTCTTCCCGCCAGATCGCCCAGGACGAATCGAAGAGGATGTTTTGCACCACACGGGTGGTTCCGGTCCGAATCGCCGTGCCGGTCGGCCCGCGCCCGCGATCCGTGTCCGCCCAGCTCATGTCCAGCTTGGTCAGATAGCCGTCTTTATCACCCCACTGTGCCACCGGGCGCACCCTTTTCCAGTCATCCGGCTCGGCTATCCCTACCCAGGCGAGCCGGTATCCGCCCACCTCCACGATGGTCCTGCAGATCTCCTTCATAAGCTCCAGCTCTTCGGTTGCGCGGATGAGCGCCTGGTTGCAGCCGCTGAAGGTCTTCAGGGCACGGTTCAGCCGGGTCAAAGAATCCTTGCCCCGCGTGGTCATGCTCTGGCTGCGCCTTAGCAGCAGGTAGAGAAGTGCTGCTGTGGCGAGCAATAGAAATCCGTGATAGAAGAGCTGGCTTTCGCTGTAAAGGGTTGACTGCTGAGACTGGCCCGCCGGTAACAGCCAGGAGATGACGCCCCAGAGGATTCCGATGCCTGCATAGGCGATGGTGATGGTCAGCGGCGTCAAACCGCTCTTGCGGTGAGGATGTTTCACGCGTCCCCCTCTCTGCCAGGAATTCCCTCAGTCACAAAATTCCGCACTGAGTGTATCACATTGGACAAATCTTACCATTTGCCGGTGAGGAATTTTGCTCAGGCAGACGCCACTGCACTCTCTCCACTTCCTTTAGAGAAGTATCGCTGAATGAGAGCGGCCGACATACCGGAGGCAGCTATGAACTGGAATGACTGCTCCTGTCAGGTGGGGCGAACTTAAATCTTCAATGGCCGGTCCGCCCGAGCATTGATCTTTGAGCGGAGGGGTACTTATTGACGGATTAATACAGGGGGAAAGGCTGTTAGATGAGTAGCTTCGTTCTTTGGTCCGGCCAATGCTCGCTCCTCAGGCGGCAATGATGGGAGCCGCATTGCTGCCACGCTTAACGATGCAGAAGGATTCTTGGAAAGAATCATCAAACACGAATCATTTTTCGAAATAGTCCTTCACCTGGATTCCTAGCCGCTTCAGCATGGTCTGGAAGTTCGGACGAAGCATGCCGGTTTCCTCGGCAGCCCGTGAAATGTTCCAGTTGCTGCGCTTGAGCGCATTCATGGCGAAGGCCTTTTCCACGTTCTCCACTGAGCGGTCACGGATATGACGCTTCATCTCCTTCAGGTCTTCGGCATTGGTGGGAATGTAGCCGTCAAAACCGGCAGGCGGTTCGGCAAGGTCGCAAAGCTCCAGATTTTCCTTCTGGATGATATCCCCTTCGGCAAGCACGACGGCGCGTTCGATAGTATTGACCAGTTCCCTCACGTTCCCGGGGTAGGAATAATTCTCCAGAAACTGCATGGCTTCGGGCGAAATGCCCCGCAGATCCTTGCCTATCTCCTCGATAAACTTGTTGATGAAATGGCGGATCAAAAGCGGTATGTCGCCCTTTCTCTCCCGCAGAGGCGGCAGTTCCAGCGGTATGATGTTCAGCCGGAAGAAGAGGTCCTCCCTGAACTTCCCTTCGGCGATCATGGTTTTCAGGTTCCTGTTGGTGGCGGCCACCAGGTGTATGTTGAAAGAGATCGGCTGGGTGCCTCCTATCGGCGTCACCTGGCGCTCCTGCAAAACCCGCAGAAGCTTGGCCTGGGTAGAGAGACTGATATTGGAAATCTCGTCCAGAAAGAGTGTTCCTCCGTCGGCCACCATGAGAAGCCCCATCTTGGTCTGCATGGCGCCGGTAAAAGATCCCTTCACGTGCCCGAACAGTTCGCTTTCCAGCAGATTTTCCGCTAGCGCCGTGCAGTCGACCGCGACAAAAGGCTGGTCCCGCCTGGGGCTGTTCTTGTGGATCGCCCGCGCCGCCAATTCCTTGCCGGTACCGCTTTCCCCACTGATCAAGACCGTGCTGTCGGTGGCCGCCACCTGGATGATCCGGCGGTAAACCTTCTGCATCTCGCGGCTTTCCCCGACGAATTGGTCAAACCCGTGATGACACTCCATCTCTTTCTTTATGTAAATGTCGTCCAGAGAGGTGTTTTTCTGGTCGAGCGCACAATGCACCTTTTGGAGGATCTGTTCCGGTGTGAAGGGTTTCACTATGTAATCGACACTGCCGTTTTTCATGGCATCCACGGCGGTCTCGACGGTGGCAAAACCGGTGATCATGATAACAGGGGTATCAGGCTGCAGGATCTTCACCGCGTTCAGCACCTCAAATCCGCTCATGCCAGGCATCTTCAGATCCGTGATGATCAGGTCAAATTCTTTTTGCTGCAAAAGCTCAATGGCGGCATGTCCATTCTTCGCCGTTTCGACTGCAAAGTCGTCACCTTGTAGTATGCGGCAAAGCCCATCTCTTATTACCGATTCATCGTCAACCACCAGAATGTTCATAGACACACCATCTTTGACTCCCAAGTTATACAGCGGTGCGTACTGAAAGCTCTGGTCTACATGGGGTCAGACACAAGCCACGGCACCAAGCGCTCACCATGCTGCTATCAATATCACCAGAATGAAGGCTATGTCAACAAAAAGACATGAAGTTTGGCTCACCTTCAATTTAACATGGAGAGGGCCTGCCCAAAGACAGCAAACGCCTTAACTTCCCACCCAGAGCCTCCTCAGCGGCACCCCTTCAGGAGAGGTGTATGCCATAGCCATACACCAGCGCTCCATCGTCAACTAACCGTTATTACTGCAAAATTGTTAATTCACGCTGCTTTGCCCTGCCGGCGCCCTGCAATTTATGTATACCGGCAATATACAGCAAAGGCTGAATCATGAAGCTTTGCCGCACCTGCTCCCAAATATTGTCAGGAGTTACAGTTACTTAACAACTCAGGGACAACTATGGCACGCTCCATGCTATATCGATGACAAAGACGATCAGCCTGCAATGAGGTGGACTGAAAAACTGCTTTAAGAAAGGAGATTATCATGAAAGTAATATCGGCAACCATGCTATCGCTGATGATTACCGGCACACAGGCTCTGGCATCGGTGGAGGGAGCCGGCACGGAGGGAATGGGGCTGCTGGCAACTTTCTTCATCGCCTTCGGGGTCCTGATCGTTCTCTTTCAGTTCCTGCCGGGAATGGCTCTTTTTCTGGGAATCTTGAAGGGAGTCTTCTCCTCCAAGGCGGCAAAGCCCGGAGAGGCCGTCGACAACAGCAGAACGAGCCACTGACCGCCAGCCAGGTTCAAGAACAGGCAACCGGCATTTTCAGCACGACGCATGACAAACTTTAAACAAACTACCGCGAGTGCTGAAGTTATCGGTTCATGCTGTATGAGGGTAAAGCTATGCAAGGACTGCTCATCGTCGATGAAGACATGGATTGCAGAAAGCAGATGGCCTCGATGTTCATCGAATTCGGCTACAACGTGATCGTCACCAACTCGGTCGAAAGCGCCCTCTCGGGAATCCTGAAAAAGACCGCACAGGTGGTACTGCTGGGCACCAAATTCGATGAACTGACCGCTGCCGAGCTTATCCCATTGCTCAAACAGTGCAACCGCAAACTGACCATCATCCTGATAGCGGCAGATACATCTCTGCCGCTCACCAGGAAACTCAGGAGCGCCGGTATTTTCTATCATGCACTGAAGCCGGTCAACGCTGAGGATCGCGAGGAGATAAGGCAGGCGGTCCAGTGTGCCTTTGAAAGTGTCCGGCTGCAACTGGCATAGGCGGCAGTCAAAAAACGCAAACGCCCCCGCCTCAGGCGAGGAAACACCAGAAACAACCAACGAGTAACCAAGGAGGAACACCATGAAAACGAAAATGAGATTTCAGGCGGCCATCAACACGGCAGTAGTTTTTCTTATGGCTGCGGCCAACGCTCATGCGGCATCCACCAGCAAGGTTTTTGTCAGCAAGCTAGGCATCGTGATCTTCCTCGGATTTTGCGCCCTGGTGCTCGTGGTGCAGCTGATTCCCGCGATGATGACCCTCTACGGCATGCTGAAAGGGGTCAGCAAAGAACAGGAGAAATCCCCGTCGCGGGCAAAGATCCACTAGCCGGCAGGAAATGCCGGCAAATCCACTAAAGGAGTCAAGGTCATGATCGAAGAATCGTTAGGCGCCATCGGCCAGATCAAGGAAGTCTTCACCCTGGTAGATTACTACCAGTACATCAAGGGCGTCGAGTATCTCATCTGCGTCGCCTTCTTCATCGGATTTCCGATGTTCTACCGCTACCTGCACAAGCGGGATCATGAACAGAAGGTGGATGCAGGTCACTGACGGTCGAAGAACCTTATACACATACTCTTATCAAGCAGCATCATCTTAAAGTGCGGGGAGTGACGGAAACTTCCCCACATAGGCAGGAGAACATGTCATGCCCTCTTACAAACCTCTGATTTTCGGCGCTCTGTTACTGTCCCTGTCGGCGTCCTTCCCGATGGCCGCCTCGTGCCTTTCGGCCCCGGACACCATCACCCTGAACGCGGGCGGCAAGCTGTTCGAACCGTTCAGCTTCGACCACGCCAAGCACATCCAGGAAATTAAGGAGTGCTCCGACTGCCATCATCACACAACCGGCACCCTGGTGCAGAATCCCAAATGCGTCAAGTGCCACCAAAACAGCAGCCCCACGGCCGTAGTCTCCTGCAAGGGGTGCCACTCTGCCACCCCTTTTTCGCCCGAGACGCTGGCTGAAAAGAGCGCCGAGAAACAGCGCTTCCATCTCGACAAGATGGGACTCAAGGGTGCCATGCACCAAGGGTGCATCGGCTGTCATGAAAAGCAGGGAGCAGGTCCGACTGGTTGCCAGGACTGCCACCAGCTAAGCGAGGCAGGCAAGGCCTTCTACTACTCCGGAAAGGTTGCCGTCAAGGGCGCGCACGGGGCCAAAAAGCACTAAGATGCACCAATACAGCAGGTCATCATGATTTGAAGGAGAACGCTGATGAAACGTAGAAATTTCCTAAAGGCGTGCATAATAGGTGGGGCAACCATATCACTTGGAAAGACGAACAAAGGCTGGGCAGCCGGTTCGTTTGAGGGATATCCCGATGCGATGGGTGTGCTGACCGACACCACCCGCTGCATCGGATGCCGCAGCTGCGAGGCTGCCTGCAACAAGGAACAGAAGCTGCCGGAGCCGGAAACCTCCTTCGAGGACAAATCGGTATTCGAGCATGAGCGCCGTCCGGACTCCAAGGCCTATACGGTCGTCAACGCGTATGACAAGAAGCAGCCGGGGGAACCCGTGTATCGCAAGATACAGTGCAACCATTGCAACGAGCCGGCCTGCCTCACCTCCTGCTTCGTGAACGCCTACACAAAGACCAAGGAAGGCGCCGTCATCTACAATTCCAAGGTCTGCGTCGGGTGCCGAAACTGCATGATCGCCTGCCCGTTCAACGTGCCTGGCTACTCCTACGAGAGCGTCACGAATCCCATCGTCAAGAAGTGCATCCTTTGCTACGACACCCGCCTCAAGGTGGGCAAGCCCCCGGCCTGCGTCGACATCTGCCCTCAGGAGGCGCTCACCTTCGGACGCCGCTCCGACCTGATCAAGCTTGCCCATGAGCGGATCCGCGAGTACCCCGACCGCTATTACGACAACGTCTATGGCGAGAAGGAGTTGGGCGGCACCAGCTGGCTCTACCTTTCCAGAACCTCCTTCGACAAGATCGGCTTCGACACCACGCTCGGCAACGAGCCGATCATCTCCAACGTGAAGGAGTTCCTCGGCATGGTGCCGATGGTGCTCTCCATCTGGCCTGCGCTTTTCTCCGGAATCCACCTGCTTTCCAAGGGAAAGCACGATGAACACGGTCACGACACAGAATCCACGCAGGAGGACCGCTAACCATGGAAAAAATGATCAAGCAAGGTTTGGCAAAAGTCGATTCGCCCTTCGAGGAGTCCGGGAACAAACGCACACTGATCAACAAGCTGCTCCTAGGCCTGACACCGAGCCAGTACCTGCTGCAGGCTGTGCGAAACCCCCTGAACTGGATCATTGCCTGCATCTTCGCCATCGGCATACCGATCCTGCTCGGGCGTTTTGTCTTCGGCCTCGCCTGGGCCACCAGCGGCTCCAATGACTACCCTTGGGGGCTTTTCCTCGGTTTCGGCCTCTTCGCCATGGTTCCGCTCTCCTCTTCAGGCTTCCAGCTCGGCACGGCCTGCGAGATCTTCGGGCGTCACGACCTGGAGCCGATCGAACGGCTCGCCCTGCTAAATGGCCTTTTGGGCTACTTCTTCGCCGTCATCTACCTGTTGGCCGATTTGGGACAACCCTGGCGCCTCCCCTATCCGATGGTGGTATCTTTCGGCCCTGCGGCGGTGCTCTTCCTGGTGGCCTGGCACGTCTCCACCTATCTCTCCGTGCAGATACTGGAAGTGTCCACCGCCTTTTTCGAGTGGATCGGCTTTCCCGCCGGCAAGCGCGGTGTGCGCAGGATCACCCTCGGGCTCACCGTTTCGGGCATCATTCTCTCCACCCTGCATCAGGGCGCCCTGGGCGCGCTCTTCACCTACGCCCCCGGCAAGGTGCACCCGCTTTGGTACTCCTCGTCATTCCAGTGGCTGCATTTCTTCGTCTCCTCGCTGCCCGGCGGCCTTTGCATGGTAATCGTGGTCAGCACCATAGTGCGCAAGGCGATGGGCTGGCGCGGCGACAGAAACTTCCACGACAACCTGGACCGGATCACCATCTCCCTGGCCAAGGGCGCCTGCATGGGCATCGCCACCTACATCACCATAAAGCTGATCGCCATAGCCCATGACAACAAGTGGAGCTACCTCGACAGCGGCTGGGGGCAGTGGTTCATGGTGGAGATCATACTAGGCTTCATGCTGCCGCTCGCCCTGATGGCCTACGGGGTGAACACGAAAAAGATGACCGTGGTTCGGGCCGGCGCCTTTCTGACCGTCTTCGGCGTGGTGCTGAACCGGCTTAACACCGCCCTGATCACCTTCAACTGGAAGCTTCCCCACCGGGAGATCCCGCCCTGGCGAGAGGTGCTGATCAGCATAACGATATTTGCCATCTACATCGTCGTCTACCGGTTCATCCTGTACCGTCTGCCGATTCTGTACCGGTGGAAGCAGCAGGAGCAGCCGGCTCTGGTCCACGAACCTGTCAGCAGTGCTGTCGGCTTTCGCGAGTCGAGTGCGGTTCCGGTCGCCTCCTACAGCAGCAGGACCGAACTTGACTAGAGTGCTCTCGACCCTTTCCCCTGCGCCATGCAGGGGAAAGCCGCTTTGGGAGGAGGACTTTTGCTGACGGGTTTCCGGCCCGGTGCCCTGATCGGATACTGGCCAGGAACCAGGTAGAATAAGGGAGTCAGCGTCAATCTGACAGCTTGACAGCTGCAAAGGCTTTAGCTTCGCTGTTCATCGTGGCTTTTCAGGGGATCCCTTGCCTGGACGCGGAGCCCCGGTGGAAAAGCCGGGTGATTCTGCGAATCGGCCTGCTTACTATAGTGCGTGCTTTATAGCGATGAGCCACACATTGGGAGATGGTGCCATGTTCGATAAAATAGCAGGTAGGGCTCTTGTCCCCGTAGGAATAGTGGTTACCGGCTTTCTGGTTGTCTGTTTCGTTTTGCTCTACTCCGCCATAAAGAATGTGGTGATCCACGACTCCATCGTTCAGGCCAACAATCTGGCTGGCATCGTATTGAAGTCCACCCGCCACGCAATGCTCAAAAGCGACCGGACCGTGAACAACGCCATAATTCAGAATATAGGTGAGCAAGAGGGCGTCCAACATGTGCGGATATTCAACAAAAAGGGGATCGTCGCCTTTTCCGCGAAGGGTGACGAGGTCCACCGGCAGGTGGACAAGAAGGCCGAGGGGTGCGTGGTCTGCCACGAGAAAACGGTGCCGGTGACCACCCTTGGCAACATGCAGAAGGCGAGAACCTTCAAAAACGGCCTCGGCAAGGAGGTGCTCGCCATAACGGCACCCATCTACAACGAGCCGGAATGCGCAAATGCCGCCTGCCATGTGCACCCGGTCAGCCAGAAGATCCTGGGCACCCTCGACATCGGCCTTTCCCAGGAGGCAACGCTCAGCTCGCTTGCGTCCATACGGTTACAGATGATCCTTTTTTCCATACTGACACTGGTACTGACCACAGCAGGCGTGATAACGCTCCTGAAAATGATCGTACTGACGCCGATGCAGAAACTGCAGGAATACACAGAACGAAGTGAGCAAAACAGTAACGTTTCGCACCCGACCGGACTTCCTTATGAGCTTGACAAGATCGCCAAATCCTACTATTTTATTAGAAACAAATTAACTGAGACTGAACGACAGTCAGTCAAAAGCACCAGATAGCTTTCATACGTCTATAGCAACCCCAACCGATTCCAGCCGAATGTCAGCTATCGAGTGATGAATGGAGCAGTCTGAGAACAACGAAGCTGTGACCCTGCGCAATGCGGCCTGCCACACGCCGGCCTCGCAACGCAAGGACCTTCTTGACGAGATAAAGCGCCTCAGACGGTTCTCCAATAGGGGTCTGTGGGCGCTTTCTCTGTTTCTCGTGGTCAGTACCCTTGCTTGGCGGGACTTCTGGTTTCTTCCCTCGCCGGAAAGGATTGTGGCCGCCCTCGGCGCCCCCCCGACAGCTATGGTGATCAGCCTCGTGCTCGTCCTCTACACCTTTTCAGCGATCATCCTCAGCCTTTCCCGCATGATGGCCGGCATCCGGCACCGCAGCAGTTTCTGTCATGTCGGCTATCTCTGCGTCTTCTACCTCTTTTACTACTTTGCAGAGGCGCTGCCCGACAATTACTGGGCGGTCTTTGGCGCCGGCTTCACCATACTCTGCACGGAAAGCTATCGGATCTGGACCTTCTGCAACGACAAGGTTACCAAAAAACTGGAGCAACTAGCCTTCCTTGAACGAAACGGCCGTCTGCCCAACGACGACCCCGGCCTCTTCGATTAGCCCCCTTCTGCTTACAACTCCGGCTGACGATGCAGAGAGAATATCTGCTGGCCGCCCCCCCAAAAAAGATGCAGGTGCCTCTCCGATTACAGATGATCGCCATACCTTTCAGCGGGCCCTTTATCCCTCATATCTGCTGCAGGGCCGATTTGTCTTCATTCGCGGCACATCCTGCACGGCAAATATGGTGCACCGCCCCTTGATGTTATATTTGCAGCTAAAAAATGTGCAGACAAAATAAGCCCGGTCCTCTGGACCAGCCAGAATCTGGTCGAGCTTATTCACCAAAGCGGCGTCCATGCCGGTTGCCGCAGCGATGCGTTTTTTTTCTTCGTCCATAAGTCCCTCGCTTGAAGATCCTTGTATTTACGCTAAGCTCGAATTAAATCATTGCCACAGGCGCCCCTGCAGGACTCTCTGCCGGAGTCCGGTTCTGCCAGAGAGTAGTTACCTCTAATCGCTCCCTCACCCTGACCGGCCACGGCGGGTAAAATAACCCGCACGCCGGCCGCTCGGAAACGAATCTACCACAACTCATCCGGATTAGAAGGTTTAAAGAGCACGCCGATTTTCTGCTTCCCTCCGCTTTTTCGTCGGCGGCCGAGCCAAACTGGCGCCGGCGGCTCGGTTCTTCTGCCAAGGAGGGCACTGTGTCGGACCTGAAAGAATCTCTCATAGCGATGAGGCAGATGGCAAAAACCCGCATCAGGATGCTCAACGAGGGGATCACCTTTCACGACGCTGAACGGAAGGCTTATTACCTGCGGGAATATGAGGCAAAAATACGGGAACTGGATCAACTGATCCGGCGGCTCAGCCTGAACCTGGTTCGCCCGCATAAATAAAGGAAGAGCTTCAGCAGAGACCGGAAATCCAAGGCCGACACCCCTAAACAAAGGAAGGCCCCTGCGCACAGCAGGGGCCTTCCTTTGTTTCATTCCTATGGGGAGACTCTTCAGCCCTTCTCCACCCTGACCTCTACCAGGTTGCAGCCCCCCTTCAGGAGCGCATTGGCGTTTAGCTCCCGAAAGTGCGAGGGTGCAAAGAGAAGCCCCGGCTGGAGCTTCCCGCTGATCCTGGCAGGAGCGGTAAGGTCGCCGTTAGCCGAACTCACCTTTACCGTCCCGCCCTCGACCAGACCAAGCGCAGCCGCATCGAGCGGGTGCAACTCGACGTATCCCGCGGGCGACACGGTGAGGTTGTTCTCGGAGCGGGTGGTCGAGGTCCCGTTATGCAGACCGATCGGGCCGACCAGCAGCTGAAACTTCGGGAGCGCCAAAGCGGGCGCCTTCGACACGGGAGCAAAGGCCGGCTCGGCCTTCCCCTTGGCTGCCAGCTTGACCATCCGGTTTTCACCGCCGTCGGCCTGATAGCTCCTGGAGAGCGCCACAACCTCCTTGGTGACCAGGGCGGGGGCGCCGCTTTGAATGGAGGAAGTGAGCCTGCCGTGCAACTCGGCTATGATCACCGAGTCCTCCCTGGCCTCGCCCGGAGCGTTCACCGCCTTGAAGATCCCCTGCACACGATTGTCCGTGCTCGTGAAGCTGCCGCTCTTTTCGGCGGCCGCCGCGGCCGGCAGCACCACATGGGCGAACTCGAGGGAATCACCGGCAAAGATATCCTGCACGATGAGAAGCTCGAGCCCGGCGAGCGCCTTCCTGATCCTTGAGTTGCCAGGAAAAGCCGCCAGGTCGCAGCCAAGCAGGTAGAGCGCCTTGATGCTCCCCTGCTCGATCCCGTCCACTATGCCCCAGAGATCCTTCCCCGGGCCGGCCGGAAGCGTGGTGCCCCAGCTCTTGGCAAAGGCGGCGTCGCCTTCGGAGAGGCTCTGCAGCCCGGGCAGGCTGTCAGGGGAGACCCCCATGTCCAAAAGCCCCACCGTATTGGTCTTCGCGTCGATCGGGAAAATGCCGCCGCCCGCCTCGCCTGCCGAGCCGGTAAGAACGGCCAGATCGGCGAGTGCCGCGATCTTTACCGCCGCATCCTTGCTGCGGATCAGGTCGCTGCCAAAGACGATGGCCACCCGGCTTTTGCCGGCGATGAGTGCCGCTGCCTCGCTGAAGGAAGCCTCGCTAACGCCGCATTCTCTGGCGAGGTCCGCCATGGAAAGCGCTGCCAGCTCTGCCTTTATCCCTTCGGAGCCGGCCACAGGTGCGCCCCCCGCCTCGAGCACTGCCTTCATGAGGCCGTAGATCAGCGAAAGCTCGCGGCCGGGGAGATTCTTCAGGTGCAGGTTGGAAAACTTCTTCAGCTTCACGTCGCGCATGTTCACCAGCATAAGCCGCGCGTCCCTCTTGGTCGCCGCCTTGATGACGCGGTATTCGGCGCCGGTTGCCTCAGCATTCAAGTCGGAGCCGAACACGATGATCGCCTCGGCGTCCTCCAGCTTGTCGATGGTTCTGCTCGCGCCGGAGAAACCGAACCTGCGCAGCATCTGGGCCTGGGCCTGGGCGTAACCCAGCCGCGCCTCGGAGTCGATGTTGTTGGTGCCGACCGCCGCGCGCAGGAATTTCTGGAACAGAAAACTTTCCTCGTTGGTCACCCTGGGCGATCCGAGACCGGCCACGGCATCCGCGCCGTCTTTGGCAATGATCTCCTTCAGCTTCCCGGTGGCGGCGGACAGGGCGGTGTTCCAGTCGGTATCGACCAGCGCCCCATTCTGTCGGATCATCGGTACTGTCAAGCGCTCAGACGAGGCCAGGTAGCTGTAGCCGAAGCGGCCGTTTATGCAGAGGTTGCCGTTGTTGAAGGTGTTATCCTCGCTGGTCACCCGCTCCACCCGGCCGTCTTTTGCGTGGTATTCGATCTGGCAGCCGTTGCCGCAGAAGGCGCAGACGCTGGCAACCCGGCTGAAGGACCAGGGGCGACCTTTGAACTTGAACGGCTTGGTGATCAGGGCGCCGGTCGGGCAGGCCGCCACGCAGTTGCCGCAGAAATCGCAGTTAAGCGGCTTGCCGTCGACGGTGTCGATGATGGCCGCCTCACCCTTGTTGACAACGGCAAGGCCGCTGCAGCCGACCACTTCGTGGTCCACCTTGACGCACTTCTCGCAGAGGATACAGCGGTTCGGGTCGCTCTCGATGAGCGGCCAGTCGTAGCGGATGGCGCGGCGCTCCAGCAGGGCCGAATACTGCTGCTTGGTCGCCTTCAGATCGTAGCAGGCGTCCTGCAGGTCGCATTCGCCGCCGGCATCGCAGACCGGGCAGTCGAGGGGGTGGTTCACCAGCATAAGCTCCATCACCTTGCGGCGCATTTCCTGCAGGTTCGGCGAATCGGTGGTGACCGAGATCCCTTCCTTCACCGGCGTGTTGCAGGCGGTCATGGTCCGCTCCACCCCTGCTACCTCCACGGCGCAGACGCGGCAGGCGCCGGTCGGGGAGACCTTCTGCAGCCAGCAAAGGGTCGGAATCTTGATTCCGACCGTGGCCGCAGCCTCCAGTATGGTGGTACCGACTTCGACCTGCACGCTTTTGCCGTCAATGGTTAAGCTGACCATAAAAAAACCTCAAGTTTTCGTTTTGTTTTAATTTGTTAAAAAGTGGGTTGGGCGCAGGTCCCGCCCTAGACGGCTACCATGGCAACGCGGTAGCAGCGCAGGCACCTCTCGGCCTCGCGCACTGCCTGGCTGTTGGCAAAGCCGAGTTCTACCTCGCAGTAGTTCTTGTAGCTCGCCCTCTCCTTGCCGTGTATCTCGCCCTGGTGCTCCCGGGCCGCGCTGTCCAGCCAGGCCACCTGCTCGTTCTTATCATAGACGCCAAGATAGCTCAGGATATCCTCCATCCGCTCGCTGTCGGTGAGCGAGATCCCCTGGCCTTCCAGGTAGCGATCGATCACGTTTGCCGCACGGTGCCCGCTTCCGACGCAGGCAACCACTGTCAAAGGCCCGATCTCCGCATCGCCCCCGGCAAAAACACCGTCGCAGTCGGTGATGAGCGTCCTCGACAGGCTGTTTCCCATACCGTCCTTCAGCTCCTTGCCGTCTGCCCCTTTAAGCGGGACGTACTTGGTGACGATGGTGCTCCACTTGGTGGTGTCGATCCCGGCTTCGGCAGGGATGAAGGAGAGATCCGCATCCTGGCCTATGGCCGGGATGATGGTATCGCACTCGATGATGAACTCGGAGCCCGGCACCGGCTCCGGACGACGGCGGCCTGAGGCGTCCGGCTCTCCCATTGCCATCCGGATCAGCTCGACGCCGACCACTTCGTTAGCTTCGTTGGCAACCACCCTGGTCGGCAGCACCTGGAACTCGAAACGCACCCCCTCGTCGTCCGCCCCGTCCACCTCCCAGATGTCGGCCGGCATCTCCTTTCTGGAGCGGCGGTAGACGAGCACCGATTCCTCGGCCCCCTCGCGAAGCGCCACCCGGACGCAGTCGATGGCCGTATTGCCGCCACCCACCACGAAAACTTTCTTCCCCATGCCGGTTGGCAGGCCGAGGTAGACGTTTCTCAGAAAGTCGATCCCGCCGGTGAGAAATCCCTTGTACCCCTTGTCCTCGCCCTCGACCCCCATCGGCTTGGAGCGGTGCGCTCCCGGCGCCAGGAATACGGCGTCGAACTTCGCGCGCAGCTCATCCAGGCTGATATCCTTACCGACCCTCGTGTTGTAGATGATCTCCACGCCGAGGGCTGAAATTATGTCGATATCGCGCTGCAGGAGGTTACGCGGCTGACGGTAGGGAGGGATGCCGACGGCGACCATGCCGCCTCCCAGGGGAAGCGCCTCGTAAATGGTGACCGGGTAACCCTCGAGCGCCAGGTAATAAGCTGCGGCCAGACCCGCCGGTCCCGCGCCGACTACAGCGACACTTTTTGCCTTCCTGGCCTTGGCTACCATGGGCGGCACCTGGCCGTGCTGCCACTCGTAATCGGAGGCGCTGCGCTTGATGGTCATGATGCTGATCGGCTCGTCCACGTTCTTCCTGCGACAGGCCGTTTCACAGGGGTGCGGGCAGACCCTGCCGCACACCGAGGGGAGCGGCATGGAGTCGCGGATGGCTGCCAGCGAGTCGCCGAAGCGATAGTCCTTCACCGCCTCAATGTAGGCCGGGATGTCGATGTGAGCCGGGCACTTGTCCATGCAGGGGGCGGTGTATTTCTCTATATACTGGAACTCCGAGGAGAGGCTCTTGGCGCCCCGGATGTAGTTCAGGAAGGCATCGCGAAAGTGGGTTACCGCATCGACCACCGGCACCGAGGAACTCGGGCAGAGCGTGCACTTGCAGTGCTGCAGCATCTCGCTCACCTCCACGATGGCGTCCAGATCCCGCTCGCTGCCGCGCCCCTCGACGATGGAGAGCAGGGCGTCCATCAGGACGCGCGTCCCCTTCTTGCCGGGGGTGCACTTGCCGCAGACGTACTTTGTCTGTACCCGCTTCATGTACTCGGCGACCATGGCCGGGATGTCCACATCCTTGTTGTAAAGGATGATGCCGTCCCAGCCGATGAAAGCCGATAGAGGACGCTCGCCGTCGTATGTCACCGGAAGCCTGAAGCTTGCGGCTTTCGCCTCGCCGCCTTTGCGGTTGTCAATTATGGTTCTGCCCCAGCTGGAAAAAACAACCTCTGCCACTTAGGCCTCCGAAATACCTGTAAAATAAGCCGTGTTTGCCTGGCTAAATCTCTACATTTATTAAGTAATTTATACGGGTCAAATTGTATACAGTATCCAGTTTTTACCACATCACACCGCTCTAATCAAGGGAAAAATATCGCGAAGAATCGGCCCTGTAGGACCAAAAGCCGGACCGTGCAAGTCGGCCGCAATTTATTGTTGTTTTTAGCGCGGATTAACCATAACATCACGGGGTCCGCGTCAGCCAGAGACGGCAGTGCCGCCTGCCGTACCCGTCCGGGGGAGCTGCCAGGAAAAAGCTCATTATTTTCCCGCTTATGCCGATAATGTAAACAGTATCGCCATAAAGGAAAGGGAATCCCGCCGCAACCGGAGAAAAGCCATGGTAAATAGTCATCTTGACGGAACCGGTCTCACCTTCCAGCTGAGCCCCGAAGGGGTGCTGACGGCGACTTACGCTCCCTTGACAGACAGGCGCCCTCTCGACCGCGAGGAGCTGCATCAGGCTCTCGCCTCGGAGGGGTTCGCTGAACTTCTCATCTCCGAGGACGGGCTCGGCGAAATAAACAGGCGCTGCAGCCAGGCTCCGGTCGGCTTCACCATCCAGATAGGTGAGCGGCGCGACGCCTCCTTCGCCCTCCAGCTTTCGGACGACCTGATGGCGGCCACCATTACCATACACAAGAGCTGCGGCGGCCGGCGCATCAGCGTGGAAGAGATCCTCCGCGAGCTCGCCGACGAGGGGGTTGTCTGCGGCATAATGCACGAGGAGATCGAGGCCGCCGTGACAGCAGGCCGTGCCTCGAAGCTGCTGATCGCCAGAGGGGCCCCGGCAATCCCCGGCGAGGACAGCCAGTTCATCAGCCTTATCCCGGAAATGAGCAGCCAGCTCCCGCAGCTCACCGAGGATGACACGGCCGACTACCGCAACCTCGGGGATATCATCAGCGTAAGCCTCGGTGATCCGCTCATGCGCCGCAGCCTCCCGACCCAGGGCGTGGCCGGCTGGAACCTGCTCGGCCTGGAGCTCGCGACCAGCGACGGCTGCCAGATCCCCTTTGCCGACAACCTGACCGGCGTAGCCTGCGACCTGCATGACTGCGACCTCCTGATAGCCGCCATCTCAGGCTATCCGCTGGCGCTGCCAAGGGGGGTCCTGGTCGACCCCGTGTTCAAGGTGAAGCGAGTCGACCTCTCCACCGGGAACCTCCACTTCAAGGGATCCCTGGAGATTGCCGGCGACGTCTGCGAGGGGATGGAGGTGACCGCGACCGAGGGGATCACGGTCGGAGGCGTGGTAGAGGCGGCAAGACTCAAGGCAGGTCACGATATCGAGGTGAAGGGGGGCGTGATCGGCCACTGCAAGCTGGCACAGGCCAAGGCGGACAGCCTGCGGGAAACGGCGCAGCTCGAGGCCGGCGGCTCGGTCAGCGTGCAGTTCGCCGAAAACGCGATGATCACCGCAGGGGGGGAGATCGTAATCAAGGAACTCGCCATGCAGAGCGAGCTCACCTCGGGGACCGGCATCACGGTCGGTGAAAAGGGGGGGCGCAAGGGGCACATCATAGGCGGGGTCTGCCGCGCCGCCACCCTGGTGCACGCCATCGTGATCGGCTCGCAGGCCGGCGTCCCGACCGTGATCGAGGTGGGGGTCGACCCTTCCCTTAACCGCAAGCTTGAGGTTGTAAGGGAGGCGCTCGGCGAAAAGGAACTCCTCATGGAGGAGCTGGCGAAGACCCTGGCCTACATGAAGGAGAACCCGGGGAACCTTGAGCCGGGACTGGAGCATCTCAAGGTGCGGGTCTTCGCCAAGTACCAGGGGGAGATAGCCGAGCTGACCGGCGAGAAGAAACGGCTGCAGAAAAGGATGGAGATCAACCGGCAGGCAACCGTGGTGGTTGAGCGGGACGCCTTTCTCGGCACCCTGATACGGATCGGCGAGAGCACGCTGCTGATCGAGGAGGACCTGCTTGGTCCCACCTTCACGCTCGGCGAAGAGGGGATCTGCTACTCATGCTGACCGGCCAAAGAGATCGAGATGCTGCCGGGGGAGGGGAAAAGCGGTGCGCATCATAGGGCTTACCGGGGGGATTGCCTCGGGAAAGACGAGCGTTGCCGCGCTTTTGGAGCGGCTGGGGGCCGTGGTGGTTGATGCGGACCGGCTGGCGCGGGAGATCGTGGAGCCAGGAGAGGAGGCGCTGACAGGTATCGTTGCAGCCTTCGGAGAGAAGGTGCTGAACTGCGACGGCACCTTGAACCGGGCGGCTCTGGCCGAGATCGTCTTTTCTGACCAGACGGCGCGGCGCACCCTGGAGGCGATCACCCATCCCGCCATCAGGCAGCGCGCCGAGCAGAGGCTTGCCAGGCTGAAGGAGGCGGGAGTGGAAACCGCTTTCTACATGGCGCCCCTGCTCTTCGAGGCCGGCACGGCCTCGCGCGTGCAGGAGGTCTGGGTGGTCTATCTGGATCGCGAGACCCAACTGAAGCGCCTGATGGCGCGCGACGGACTGAACCGGGAAGCGGCGCTTCTGCGCATCGCCTCCCAGATGCCGATGGAAGAGAAGAAGCGCCTGGCCAGCATCGTGATCGACAACAGCGGAAGCAGGAGTGAGCTGGAGGCCCAGGTGTTGCGGCTCTGGCGCGAGGAGGTTCTGAACCGAAGCAGCCGGGAAAAGACGTAAAAAAGGCCCCGCGTAAACCGCGGGGCCTTTTTGCTATTTGTGGTAGCCGAGCTTGTGGGAGATCTCTTCTCCGGAGCGCATGACCAGCGGGATCAGTTCCTTCTCCAGCCTCTCGTCGGTAAAGCGCATGGAGGGACCCGAGATGCTCACAGCGCCGATGATCCTGCGCGTGTAGTCGCGTATCGGCGCACCGACACACTTTACACCTACGTCCATCTCCTCGTCGTCAATGGCATATCCCTGCTCAGCAACCACCTTCAGGTGCCTCTTCAGCTCTTCCCGGTCGACCACCGTCTTTGGCGTATAGCGCTTCATCTCCTTTGTGGGGAGGTAGTTCTCCAGTTCCTCGTCCGTCATGTAGGCAATCTGCACCTTGCCGGCAGCCGTACAGAAAGCCGGCAGCCTCGCGCCCACCCTAGGCACCACCCTCACGGTCAGGTCGGTCTCCACCACGTCCAGGTAGACGATGTGAGATTCCTTCAGGATCGCCACGTAGGTGGTCTCGTTGCACTCCTTTACCAGCCCCTCGAGCACCGGACGCGACTGGCGCAAAAGCCCCATCTGCTTTATGAAGGTCTGGCCGAGTTCCAGGGTCTTAAGCCCCAGGCGGTAGTTCTCCGTCACCTTGTTCTGCTCTATATAATTCCGTGACTCCAGAGTCGCCAAAAGCCTGAATACATTGTTCTTATGCAGCTTCAGTCTTTTGCTGAGTTCCGTCACGCCAAGCTCGTCCACCTCATCGTGAAACTGCTCCAGCAGGTCGAGGGCGTGGGAAACGGCCTGTATGATGTATTCAGATTTTTCTTTTTTCGCCATTGGCTGCACCTGTATTTATGTTTAAAAATTGCAAACGATATTTATTAAGCCTTTCGCCGGCAGCTGTCAAGGCAATTTATTTCTTGATAAACAGTTTTAATCTGTTTACACTCACCTGCGACCACCATCGGGAAGAAGCGCTGGCCGGCCCCCGCTAGAACAGCCGCTGCGCCGCTCAGCGCCTCGCGAACCGGGTCGATTAACGCACATATAGAAAATATAGAATATTGTTTTATAAAAGTCAAGAGGCAAAAAAAACGGCCGCGCCACTATGGCAGGCGGCCCAAACCCTGCAGCGGCACGAGCCGCCTGGGCAGAAGCGGAGAGCCCGTGCGCCTCAAACTGATATCGAAACTTACCCTCGCCACCGGACTGGTGCTGCTCAGCACCATGGCGCTCTTCGCCTACCTGAACTTCAACAGCCTGAAAGATCTGCTACTGCAGGAGGCGATCTCCGAAGCCGACCAGATCAGCGAGTCCATCATCCGGTCCACCCACAACCAGATGCTCCGGGATGACCGCCCCATGTTTTACAGGACCATCGAGGAGATCGGAAACCAGCGGGGGGTGCAACGGATCCGGCTCATCAACAAGACCGGTCGCATCATCTTCTCAACCAGCGGGGCCGAGACCGGAACCCTGCTGAACAAGCGGGCCGACGTCTGCGTCGTCTGCCACGGCGACCGCGAGCTGAGACTCACCGCCTCCTCCAAGAACAGGAGCAGGCGATTCTTTGACCAGACCGGGGAGGAATTCCTCGGCATCACCAACGCCATCTACAACGCGGAGAGCTGCTATACGGCAAGCTGCCATTTCCACCCGGAAACCTTCAGGGTGCTCGGTGTGCTGGACGTAGTGGTCTCCCTGGACAAGATGCACTCGCTTTTGGACGCCTACCGAAACAGAAGCGCCGCCTTGACCCTGCTGCTCATCGCTCTCACCTCCCTCTCTCTCACACTTTTCACCCAAAAACTGGTCAATCGCCCGGTGCGGGACCTCCTGGAGCACACGAAGATGCTCTCCCGAGGAGAGCTGGACGGCCTTGTCTCCTCTCTTGCCAACGACGAACTGGGAGAACTCGCAGACTCGTTCAACGCGATGACGCTCAACCTCAGAAAGGCGCGCGAGGAGCAGGAGGGTTGGGGCAGGAACCTGGAACAGCTGGTGCAGCAAAGAACCCAGGAGGTGACCCAGATACAGGCCCAGCTGGTCCGCTCGGAGAAACTCGCCTCGCTTGGGCAGCTGGTAGCCGGCATCGCCCACGAGATCAACAACCCGCTCACCGGCATCCTCGTCTACTCCTCGCTGATCGAGAAGGACGACACGCTCAATAAGACGCTGAAAAACGACATCCAGACGGTGATCAGGGAGACCAAGCGCTGCGCGGGCATCGTCAAGGGGCTCCTGGAGTTCGCCCGCTGCTCCACGCCCCAGAAGGGGCTCTGCAGCGTCAACGAGATCTCGGAGAGGGCACTCGCCCTGATCGAGCACCAGATACTGTTCCAGGACATAAGGGTGATCAGGCAGTATGCCGAAGAGCTTCCTCCGCTGCTGCTCGATCCGGACCAGTTCGAGCAGGTGCTGATCAATATTTTCCTGAATGCCGGCCAGGCGATGCTGGGAGAAGGGATCCTGAAGGTGGCAAGCGGTGTGGATCGCGAACTGGACGCCGTGTTCATGAAGATCAGCGACAACGGCTGCGGCATCGACCCTGCGAATCTGGCCCGGGTATTCGATCCTTTCTTCTCCACCAAGGAGAACAGGGGGACAGGCCTTGGCCTCTCCGTCTCCTACGGCATCATCGAGAAGCATGGCGGAACCATCGACGTGCATAGCGAGGTGGGAGCCGGAACCACCTTCACCATCATACTGCCGCGGCCGCTGGCCGCGCCCAGTTAGCGGAAGCGCCGGGGAGCACGTCCGGTCGCCAGGCGTCACTTGGCAGCCCCGGCGGGGAAGCGCCACTGAAAAACCCCGCCTTCGGGCCTGCCGCACAGCACCTGCAATGGGCGCCAAGGCCGCAACCCCGCGGAAGAAAACGATTGACAGACAAGAGCCAATATTGCTAGTTTACGGTCGGGTATCCCCAGCTGTTGGATCCCTGCGCCCTCGGCGGCTCAGACCGCAGAGCCCGTCGTCGGGCACCGCCCGACACCGGCGCTTCCCCCCATTCACGCAAATCCGGAGCAGCAAATGAACATCACCACAAACGGCGAAGCCGCAGCTATCGACCAGCTCTCGGTCCAGGATTACCTGATCTCTCTCGGCATAGACCCGCGCCGTGTGGCCGTGGAGCTGAACCGTGACATCCTGCCCAAGGCGCAGTACCAGGCGACCATGCTGAAAGAGGGGGACTGCCTGGAAATCGTCCACTTCGTAGGAGGAGGCAGCCGGCTCCCCGTCAAGGCCTAAATAAGCCCCAGCCTCTAAAAATCAAATCCACCAACGCCCCATGGGAGAACAAGATGTCAGAAAATAACGACAAGCTGGTCATCGCCGGACGCGAGTTCGACTCACGCCTGATGGTCGGCACCGGGAAATACGCAGATTTCACCCAGATGGTGCGCGCCATCGAGGCCTCGGGCGCCCAGATCATCACCGTCGCCGTCAGGCGGGTAAACATCACCGATCGCAGCAAGGAATCGCTGCTGGACCATATCGACCTGAAGAAATACACGCTTTTGCCGAACACCGCCGGCTGCTACACGGCCGACGATGCGATCCGCACCTGCCGGCTGGCCCGCGAAGCGGGACTCTCCGACTTCGTGAAGCTTGAGGTGCTGGGAGACGAGCGCACCCTCTACCCGAACAACGAGGAGCTCCTGAAGGCGGCCGCGGTGCTGGTCGCTGAAGGCTTCACCGTACTTCCCTACACAAGCGACGACCCCATCGTCTGTAAAAGGCTCGAGGAGATCGGTTGCGCCGCGGTCATGCCGCTGGGGGCTCCCATCGGCAGCGGGCTAGGCATCAGGAATCCTTACAACATGAGGATCATTCTGGAGACGGTAAAGGTCCCGGTCATCGTCGACGCCGGTGTCGGCACCGCCTCGGATGCCGCCATTGCCATGGAACTCGGCTGTCACGGTGTGCTCATGAACACGGGGATCGCCGGCGCTAAGGATCCGGTCGCCATGGCGGAAGCGATGAAACTCGCGGTGGCCGCCGGAAGACTCGCCTTCAGGGCCGGGCGCATCCCGATGAAGCTTTACGCGAACGCCTCCTCCCCTCTCAGCGGTCTCATCGTGTGAAAGAGCTCGAATCCCCCTGGATAGACTTCACCCTGTACCTGATCGCCGGCCGGGGGGAGACGCTCGGGCGCAACCTCGAGTTCGTGGTCGAGGAGGCGCTACGCGGCGGCGTGCGGGCGGTCCAACTGCGGGACAAGTCGCTTTCCACCAAGGAGCTCTACGAAACGGCTTACGAGCTGCGCCGCCTCACCTCACGCTACGGCGCCAAGCTGATCATCAACGACCGGGTCGACATAGCGCTCGCCGTTGATGCCGACGGCGTACACGTAGGCGCCGGGAGTCTGCCGATCTACAAGGTGAGGAGGCTGCTCGGGGAGCGTAAGCTGATCGGCGTCTCCTGCCACAACCATATTCAGGCGATCACCGCCCAGGACATGGGGGCCGACTTCATCACCTTCGGGCCGGTTTACTACACGGCGTCCAAGGCGCAGTACGGCGCACCGGTAGGCCTTGAGCGGCTGCTCTCGGCCACCGCTACCCTGCAGATTCCGGTCTTTGCCCTGGGCGGCATCAACCGGGAAAACTGCGCCGAGGTGATTGCCAGCGGCGTGCGCGGGGTAGCGCTCATCTCCGCCATCATGTCGGCCCCGGATCCGCGCGAGGCGGCCAAGGGGCTGCTGGCGCTGATCCCCTCCCTGGACCAGGGCTACTGAGGATGACCAGCGGCCTCATCCATAGTGATCTGCGCATCAACTCCTACGGCTCTTTCCTGCGCCGGCACTTCGGCTGCAGGGTGAGCAAGGTCAACGTGGACGGCGGCTTTACCTGCCCGAACAGCGACGGCAGTCGCGGCACGGGCGGCTGCATCTACTGCGACAACAACTCCTTCTCACCGAAGGAGACGCTCGCCATCGTCCCGATCAAGGAGCAGATGGCGGCCGGGATGGCGTACCACAAAGAGCGCCTGCAGAGCGAGAAGTTCCTCATCTATTTCCAGAAGTTCACCAACACCTACGCCCCTGTCGAGCGCCTCTCCGAGCTCTACCGCCTGGCCCTCGACCACCCGGACGTGGTCGGCATCTCGATCGGCACCAGGCCGGACTCCATCACCGACGAGGCGATCGACCTTTTGAGCGAGCTGGCGCGTGAGCGCTACGTCTGCGTGGAACTAGGGCTGCAGTCGATGGACGACGTCATTCTCGGCCAGATCAACCGGGGGCACACCCTGGCGGAATACCTCCAGGCAGTCGAGCGGCTGTCCGGGCGCGGCATAGACATATGCACCCATCTCATCTACGGGTTCCCCGGCGAGACCCGGGCCGGCTTTCTGAAAAGCGCACGGCTCATCTCCGGGCTTCCGGTCAGCTCCCTGAAGCTACATCAACTGCACGTGGTGGAGGGAACCCGCCTGGCCCAGCTGTACCGCGAGGGCGCCTACACCCCGCTGGCGCTGGCAGAATACCTGGAGACCATCTGCGATTTCCTGGAGGAGCTCCCGGCCAGGGTCTCCATCCAGAGGCTGTACGGCTCGGCGCCGCTCGCCATCCGGTTGGCGCCCAACTGGAATTTAAAGAACAACCAGATGTGGTACGCAGTGGTGAACGAGCTGAAGAGGCGCGGTAGCTGGCAGGGATGCCGCATGAGCGGCGAGGCGAAGGCGGCCAACGGAGAATGGTAGAGGAAAACCCGCGCAGCCAGGCAAAGGAGAGCATCATGAAGATGAAGACGGCAACAGTGATCGGCAGCCAGGGGTGCTATCCCATCGGCAAGATCCTATGCATAGGTAGAAACTACGTGGATCACGTGCTGGAGCTCGGCAACGAGATGCCGGAGCGCCCTATCATATTCATGAAACCCGCCTCCTCGGTGATCGGAGAGGGGGAAGAGGTCGTCATCCCCGCCTACAGCAGCGAGTGCCACCACGAGGCGGAGCTGGCGCTTCTGATCGGCAGCGGCGGGAAGGACATCTCCGCCGGCGATGCCCTGCAGCACCTGGCCGGCTTCGGGGTCGCCATCGACCTCACGCTTCGCGACGTACAGGCCGAACAGAAGAGGAAGGGACTTCCCTGGGAGATTGCCAAGGGATTCGACACCGCCTGCCCCCTGTCCGCATTCGTGCCGGCCGACTCGATCCCTGACCCGCAGAACCTGAGGATCATGCTCTCCGTGAACGGAGAGCCCCGCCAGGACGGCTCCACAGCCCTGATGATCCACCGCATTCCGGAGCTGATCAGCTACCTCTCCTCAATCTTCACGCTGCTGCCCGGCGACCTGATCCTGACCGGCACCCCGGCCGGGGTCGGTCCGGTCCGAAGCGGCGACCGGGTGGTGGCGGAAATTTCCGGGGTCGGCAGGCTGAGCGTCACGGTCCGCTGAATAAGCTGCTGTGTCCGGGAGGGGAGATGGAGCAGAAAAAGGCGTGTCCGGAGTGTCAGGGGCTGATGTTACTGATGCCAGGCTGAGGCGGCCACTTCTGGCGGTGCCAGAACTGTGGCAGTATGGCCCTCCCGGAGGCGAAGGCGCCGGCCGGGTGCGGGGAAGTTCCCTCCCCGTTAGCTGCGGGGGGAGATTAAACAGCAAAAGGGGGCTCTATGGAGTCCCCTTTTGCTGTGGCAAATGAACTGCCGCTGCCGGCTGCCGGCTCTCCATCGGGGCACCTTCTCCCGGCTTGAGGTGTCAAATCCCGTCCCAGCTCTAAAGCAGGAAATCCACCACCAGCCCCTTGATCTTCACGATCTGGGCCACGATCCTGATATGATCCTTTTGCTCCCGCATGACCAGGTGGTACAGGAGGTCCGCCTCCTTGTCGATCACGGTCGTCACCTCGTGGGTGCGTCCGGTGAACCCGCCGCTGACCAGTTCGATCCGGTACGCTTCGGCTGAGACCTTCCTCGCCATGACGCCGAGCAGGTTGCGAAATGCCTTGAAGTTGGCGATGGTCGGCTCCTGCTCCAGCACATCTCCCGCCTTGTCGATCTCTTCCTTTAACAGCTGCAGCTCGCCCTTGTACTCGGAACTGCTCTTGGCGACTTGGGTGAGCCGGCCGGCGAAGAGCGGCCCGCCCTGACTGGTTGCGCTTTTGGCTGCGGCGCCTTTGCCCTTCTTGGTAACGCTCGGGGATTCGGCCTTCTCATCGATACGCATGGTGCACCGTTTATGGTTGGTGATTGACCGGACCCGCCCCGACTAAGCTGCAGGCGACATTACTTTTCCCCGGCCTTCTTTGCTGTGGCGCGAGCAAAGCCCCATCTCAGGAAGCTCTTGCCTCTGGTTACCTGTTTCGGATTCGCCTGTCAAGGCCTTCGTTTTCCCTCCCCCGGCTCATCTTAGCGGCCGGGGGAGGGAAGCGGACCTCAGCTGTTCAAGGTGGCGTGGGCCGCCGCCAGCCTGGCGATGGGGACCCTGAACGGCGAACAGGAGACGTAGTCGAGGCCGATCGAGTCGCAGAAGATGACGGAGGCAGGATCGCCGCCGTGCTCGCCGCAGATGCCGAGCTTGATGCCGGCGCGCGTCTGGCGCCCCTTGTCGCACCCCATCTTCACCAGTGCACCCACTCCGACCTGGTCCAGGGTGACGAAGGGGTCGTCCTCCAGAATGCCGTTCTCCACATAGAAGGGGAGGAACTTGCCGGCATCGTCCCTGGAGAGACCGAAGGTGGTCTGGGTCAGGTCGTTGGTCCCGAAGGAGAAGAAATCGGCCTCGCTGGCGATGCTGTCCGCCGTGAGGGCGGCGCGCGGCAGCTCGATCATGGTGCCGATCAGGTACTCGACCTGCACCCCGTAGCGTGCCATGACCTCCTCGCAGACGGCGACCGCATTGGCGCGCATGAGCCCCAGTTCCTTGGTGACCGAGACCAGCGGGATCATGATCTCGGGGACGATCTGGAACCCCTCGTCGCGCACCAGCTCGCAGGCGGCCTCCATGATGGCCTGCACCTGCATGTCGTAGATCTCCGGGAAGGTCACACCTAACCGGCAGCCGCGGTGGCCCAGCATCGGGTTGAACTCGTGCAGAAACTCGACCTTGTGCCTGAGCGTCTGCGCAGAGACCCCCATGGTGGCGGCAAGCGCCTGGATATCCTTCTCGTCCTGGGGGAGAAACTCGTGCAGCGGCGGGTCGAGGAGCCTGATGGTGACCGGCAGCCCCTTCATCTCCCTGAAGAGCCCGGCGAAGTCACCCTTTTGCATCGGGAGGATCTTCAGCAGTGCCTTGCGACGACCCGCGATGTCGGCGGCCAGGATCATCTCCCTGACAGCGGCGATGCGGCTCGCCTCGAAGAACATGTGCTCGGTGCGGCAAAGGCCGATACCCTCGGCGCCGAACTCGCGGGCCGTGCGGGCGTCGTGCGGGGTATCCGCGTTGGCCCGGACCTTCATGCGGCGGAACTGGTCCACCCAGCCCATAAGCTTCTGGAAGTCACCGCTCACACCTGCGGCAACCGTGGCGACCGCACCCAGCATCACCTCGCCGGTGGAGCCGTCCAGCGTGATCACGTCCCCCTTGTTGATCACCGTGCCGTCCTTGGCCTGGAAAAGCCCGCTCGCGTAATCAACCTTGATGTCGCCGCAGCCGGCGACGCAGCATTTCCCCATGCCGCGCGCAACAACGGCGGCGTGCGAGGTCATGCCGCCGCGTGCAGTCAGGATCCCCTGGGCCGCGTGCATGCCGTGGATGTCCTCGGGGCTCGTCTCCACCCGGACCAGGATCACCTTCAGCCCCAGCTTGGCGGCGGACTCAGCCTCGTCGGCGGTAAAGACCACCTCGCCCGAGGCGGCACCCGGCGAGGCGGGGAGCCCCTTGGCGATGATATGCTTGACCGCGTTCGGGTCGAGCGAGGGGTGCAGCAGCTGATCGAGCTGGCTCGGCGCCACGCGCAGCACAGCGGTACGCTCGTCGATCAGCCCCTCCCCCACCATGTCGACGGCGATCTTGATGGCCGCCTTCGCCGTCCGCTTGCCGCTTCTGGTCTGCAGCATGTAGAGGATGCCGGTCTCGATGGTGAACTCGATGTCCTGCATGTCCTTGTAGTGCTGCTCCAGGATCTCCCTGATGCCGGCCAGCTGCTGGTAGCAGTCGGGCATCACCTCCTCCATGGAAGGGAGGTCCCCCGCCTTATGCTTTGCCCTGTTGATCGGCTGCGGGGTGCGGATGCCGGCCACCACGTCCTCGCCCTGGGCGTTCACCAGGTATTCGCCGTAGAAGTAATTCTCCCCGGTGGAGGGGTCGCGGGTGAAGGCGACGCCGGTTGCGCAGTCGTCCCCCATGTTGCCGAACACCATCGACTGCACGTTTACCGCCGTCCCCCAATCGGCGGGAATGCCGTTCAGCCTGCGGTAGGTGATGGCACGCTGGTTCATCCAGGAGCCAAAGACGGCGCCGACGGCGCCCCAGAGCTGCTCCAGAGGCTCTTCGGGGAAATCGACCCCCAGCGTCTCGCGGATTTTCGCCTTGAAGGCTGCCACCAGCTCCTTCCAGTCGGCCGCGCTCAGCTCGGTGTCGAGGTGCACGCCGCGGGCTTCCTTCTTGCGCTCCAAAAGGTGCTCCAGCTCGTCCTTGGACATCCCCATCACCACGTCAGAGTACATCTGCACGAAACGGCGATAGGCGTCGTAGGCGAAGCGCTCGTCGCCGCTTTGGGCGATGATCCCCTGCACCGTGATGTCGTTTAGCCCCAGGTTCAGCACGGTGTCCATCATGCCGGGCATGGAGGCGCGGGCGCCGGAGCGGACCGATACGAGCAGCGGGTTCTTGGCATCGCCGAACTTCTTCCCCATCAGCTTCTCTACAGCGGCCAGGTTTTCCGCCACCTCGGCTGCCAGCGACTCCGGGTAGTTCTGCTGATTCTTGTAGTATTCGGTGCAGACTTCCGTGGTGATGGTGAAGCCGGCCGGAACCGGGAGTCCGATGCTGGTCATCTCGGCCAGGTTCGCCCCCTTCCCCCCCAGCAGCTCCTTCATTTTCGCATTGCCGTCTGCCTTACCTGCTCCAAAAAAATAGACGTACTTCGATCCCATGCTCCCCTCCTGAAGGTTGTTTTATTTTGAGAGTGTCAAGTATTCTACATCAATATCTGAAAAGGCAAAACAGCCGCCGGCCTTTTCGGCACGAACGGCTGTTTACGTGAGCGTCATGTTGTGCTGGCCGGACGCCGGCCCAGCTTTTTTTCGGGTCGAGCTGACGCTCCCCGGCTGTCGCATCACGGCGACAACCGGGAGAAGTCGGCTACCCGCGCAAAGAGCCGCGCGATCCCGGTTAAAAGGGCCAGGCGGTTGCTGCGCACCCGCTCGTCCTCGGCCATTACCATCACCTTTTCGAAGAAGAGATCCACCCCCTGCTTCAGGGTGGCGATCTCGGTCAGGGCCGCCAGGTAGTTGCCGTTGCCAACCGCGCGCTCGACCTCCCCCGCGACCTGCCGGAGAGCCTGGTGCAGGGCGGCTTCGGCAGGGTCCTCAAAGAGCTCCGCCGCCACCGGGGTACCGACCCCGTCCTTCACGATGTTGCAGACCCGCTTGAAGGCGACGGCCAGCGGGCCGAAATCGTCCCGCTCGCGGAACCTGGCCAGCGCCGCGATCTTCGCTGCGGCCTGCACAAGGTTGTCAAAGGAGAGGCAGACCACGGCGTCAACGACGTCGGAGGGGAAGCGGTCGGCCAGCAGGTTGACAAAGCGCCCCCTGAAGAATTCCAGCACATCCCGGTGAACCTCTGCCTGGGGACGGGTGCTCTTGGCGGCAAGCAGTTCGAGCGCCGCCCCGATAAAGGCGTCCAGCGGCAGCTGGTACCCCTTTTCCAGCAGGATGTTGATGATGCCGATGGCCGAGCGGCGAAGCGCATAGGGGTCGGCGGAGCCGGTAGGTATCAGGCCTACGCAGAAACAGCCGCAGATGGTGTCCATCTTGTCGGCCAGCGAAACGAAGGCGCCGATGTCCGAGGCGGGGAGCTCGCCGCCGGCCTGGGTCGGCAGGTAATGCTCGGCGATCGCGTTGGCGACGGCCACCTGCTCGCCGTCATGGATCGCGTACTCGCGCCCCATGATACCCTGCACCTCCGGGAACTCTCCCACCATGGCCGTAACCAGATCGGCCTTGCAGAGGGTGGCGGCCCGGTAGACCTGGTCGGCGATCTTCGGATTCAGGTCGCCCGCCAGCCGCTTCGCCAGCACCCGGAAGCGCTCCATCTTCTCGTAGGAGGTGCCGAGCTTCGCCTGGTAGACCACGCTTTTCAGCGCCTCGACCCGGCTTTCCAGCGTCACCTTCTGGTCCTCCAGGAAAAAGAAGCGGGCGTCGGAGAGGCGGGCACGCAGCACCCGCTCGTTTCCTTTCACGACCACCGAAGGGTCCTCGGTCAGCGTGTTGTTGATGGTGATGAAGCCCGGGAGCAGTTTCCCTTGGTCGTCCACCAGCGAGAAATAGCGCTGATGTTCGCGCATCGAGGTGATCAGCACCTCGCGCGGGACGGCAAGAAAATCGGGGGAGAAGGTGCCGTACACGGCGCTTGGGTATTCGACCAGAAAGCTCACCTGCTCCAGGAGCGCCTCGTCCGGCAGCACGTTGCCGCAGGCAAGCTTCGCGACCCGCTCGATCTCGCGCCGGATGATCTCCTTTCTCCTTTCGGGATCCGGGATCACGAAATGCCGCTCGCACTCTTCCAGGTAGTGGGCGAAGTCGCTGACCTTAAAGCTTGCGTTGGCCATGAAACGGTGGCCGCGCGAGACGTTTCCGGTCTCGATGCTGGCAAAGGAGAAGGGGATCACCTGGCCGTCGTAAAGGGCGACGATCCAGTGGATCGGCCTGGCGAAGCGGGCCTCCAGGTCCCCCCAACGCATCGATTTTTTAAACGGGATGGCGTTCATCAGGCGCGGCAGCATCTCCACCAACAGCTCCGAGGTTTGGCGCCCGATCTCGCTCTTTTTGGCCGAGAGGTACTCCCCTTTCTCGGTCATGACTACGGTGAGCTCGGAGACCTCGACCCCCTGGCCGCGGGCAAAGCCCTGGGCAGCACGTGTCGGGTTGCCGTCGGCATCAAAGGCCACGCTCTTGGCGGGCCCCATGGCGGTCAGCTCCGCGTCCGGCTGCCTCTCGGAAACCCCCTGAACGGCCAGCACCAGGCGGCGCGGCGTTCCCAGGGTGACGATCCCGCCATACTCGAGCCTTGCCGCTTCCAGCTCGCGCTTCATGAGCTGTTCCATGTCAGCCAGCGCCTTCGGGATGAAGCCGGCCGGGATTTCCTCGCACCCTATCTCCAGGAAAAGGTCCTTAGCCATTAGCGGCCTCCTTTTAAAAGCGGAAAGCCGAGCCGCTCGCGCATCTGCAGGTAACCCTCGGCGCAAAGCCTCGCCACGTTACGCACCTTGCCGATGTAGGAGGCGCGCTCGGTGACCGAGATGGCGCCGCGGGCGTCCAACAGATTGAAGGTGTGCGAGCATTTCATGACGTAATCGTAGGCGGGAAGCACCAGCCCCTTCTCCACCAGCCGCACGCACTCCTTCTCGTACATCTTGAAGAGCGTCAGCAGCATGTCCACATCGGCCTCCTCGAAGTTGTAGGTGGAAAACTCCACCTCGCTCTCGTGGTGGATGTCGCCGTACTTGATCCCCTTCACCCACTCCAGGTCGTAGACGTTGTCCACCCCCTGCAGGTACATGGCGATCCGCTCGCAGCCGTAGGTGATCTCGGAGGAGACCGGCTTCAGGTCGATGCCGCCCGCCTGCTGGAAGTAGGTGAACTGGGTGATCTCCATCCCGTCCAGCCAGACCTCCCAGCCGAGCCCCCAGGCACCCAGGGTCGGAGATTCCCAGTCGTCCTCCACGAAGCGGATGTCGTGCTTGGCCGGGTCGATGCCGAAGGCGCGCAGCGAGTCGAGGTAGAGGTCGAGGATGTTCATGGGGGACGGCTTCATGATCACCTGGAACTGGTAGTAGTGCTGCAACCGGTTCGGGTTTTCGCCGTAGCGGCCGTCGGTCGGGCGCCTGGACGGCTCCACGTACGCCACCTTCCACGGCTCGGGGCCGAGCACGCGCAGGAAGGTGGCCGGGTTGAAGGTCCCCGCCCCTTTCTCCGTATCATATGGTTGCTGGATCACGCATCCCTGCCCCGCCCAATACCCCTGCAGGGAGAGAATAAGCTCCTGGAATGTCAACACGCCGCCTCCGTTAAGTCATTATTTCACATGGTGCCTGGTCAGGTTAAAAAAGCATACTGTATCCAAAGAGTTAGGCTCGCCAGAATACAATTACTTAGGGCCGCTGTCAAGGATTATTGCCCGCAAATGCTGCAAAATCAGGTCCCTGGGGGGCCGGCGGCGGCAAGAGTGCCGCCAGAGCCGGAAAAGGCGGGTGAATTCTTCTGTTTACCCGTTGACCGCTTCACGGTACACTGGCTTTTAGGAGATCTGTTTATGAGTGACGGACCGGAGATCATCATCCTGGGCTCGGGCTCCACCGCTTTTGCCGCCGCACTCCGGGCGCAGGCCAAGGGGGCGCGCCCGGTCATGATCGAGCAGAGCGTTCTCGGGGGGACCTGCATCAACTGGGGGTGCATCCCGAGCAAGACGTTGATCCACGCGGCGCTCTTTCGCCGCCAGGCGGAGCTTGGCGAGCGGCTCGGCCTGGGCACCAGCCCGGGCGCCGTGCGGTTCCCGCTGCTCGACGCCCACAAGTTCGCCGTGGTGGACGAACTGCGCCAGACCAAATACCTCGATGTGCTGAAAAAGGTGCCGGGGTTAAAGCTTATTAAAGGGAAGGGGGTCTTCCTCGCCCCCGACACCATCCAGGTCGGGGGGAAGCTCATCAAGGGGGACAAATTCCTGATCGCGACCGGCGGTTTCCCGCGCATACCGGCCATTGCGGGTCTGGACCGGGTCCCCTATCTCACCAGCAAGAGCGCGCTGCTCCTTAAGGCGCTCCCCGCTTCGCTGACCATCATCGGGGGTGGGGTAATCGCACTGGAGCTCGGACAGATGTTTCTCCGGCTGGGAGTGCCGGTGACCGTCCTTGAGCACGGGGAGAGGATTCTCCCTGCCGCAGAGGCTGAGCCGGCGCAGGCTCTGCAGGAGGCGCTGGCGGCAGAGGGTATGCAGATCGTGGTGGGAGCCACCGTCTGCTCCGTTTCGTTGCAAGAAGGGGGCGGGGTTCGGGTAGAGGCCCAAATCGGAGCAGCCAGCCGCAGCTTCAGCTCGCAGCAGTTGCTGGTAGCCGTCGGCACCGCCCCTGCAACCAGCGGCATCGGACTGGAACAGGCGGGGGTGGAGCTGGACGGCAGGGGCTTCATCAAGGTGGATCGCGAACTCCAGACCTCGGCGCCCGGCATCTGGGCCGCCGGCGACGTAACCGGCGGCATGCAGATCGCCACCATCGGCGCGCGCGAGGGGATAACCGCCGTCGACAACATGCTCGATTCCGGGTGCCGCTGCGCGCTCGACTACAACACGATTCCGATGGCGATCTTCACCGACCCGGAGGTAGCACAGGTCGGCTACCCAGAGGAGGCGGCACGGCTGGCCGGCTTCCATGTGACCAGCCACACGATCCAGGCCTCCTCCATCCCGAAGGCCCACGTGACCGGCGAACTGGCGGGTGCCATCAAGATCGTCGCAGAAGAAAAGAGCGGCAGGATACTCGGTGTGCATCTCTGCCTGCACAGGGGCGCGGATATCATCAACGAAGCGGCGATCGCCATCCGCTGCGGCATGACGGTGGCACAACTCGCCGAGACGCTGCACGTCTACCCTTCCATGGGCGAGGGGTTGCGGCTTTGCGCCCAGGGTTTCCGCCGGGATCTCGAGCGGCTCTCCTGCTGCGCCGAATAGCCTCGGGGATCCTACCCCGGCTGACAACTCTAAGGATTGCGCCTTGCCTAAGCTAACGCACGAACGGGAGTCCGCCGGGCCGCAAAGACTGGGTCTCGCGAAAGCGGCCAGACTGCGAGCGGCGCTCACCGCCGGCAGTGAAGAACTGTTCTGCATCCTCCGGGATCCGGACCTCGACCTGACCAGGAGCGCACTGAAAAACCCCGACCTTAACGAGCAGCACCTGCTCTCCCTTTTGAAGCGGCGAAATCTCCCCGAGCAGCTGATTACGGTGATCCACCGGTCAGCGCCGGCAGCCGGCAGCCGCCGTCTCTGGCTCGCCCTCGCCGGACACCCGAACACGCCTCGTCCCCTTTTTGCCTCACTGCTGCCTCAGCTTTTCCTCTTTGAACTGGTCACCGTCTTGCAGCTTCCAGGCCTAAGCCCGGATCAAAAACTGGCAGCGGAGCGTGCCGTCCTGAAACGGCTCCCCGAGACGGAACTCGGCAGCAAGATCACCCTGGCCCGCCGGGGTTCGCCCGCGCTATTGGAGGCGCTGCTCAAAGAAGGCGAGCCGCGCCTGGTGGCCGCGATCCTCGGCAACCCGGCGCTCAAGGAGTTGAGCCTCCTCTCCTTTTTGAGCTCAGCGGCCGCCTCGCCCGAAACCATCTCCGCCGTCGCCCGCGACCCGCGCTGGGGTGGCCGCCCCGGTCTCAGGTCTGCCCTTTTGGGAAACCGCAAGACGCCGCTCATCTGGTATACCCTCTTCCTCCCGACCCTCTCACCCTGCGACCTGCAAAGACTGGCCGGCTCCCGATCCCTGTCAGCAGAGCAACTGGCCGCCGTCAACCAGCAATTGGCGATGAGCCGTGCGCTGGCGTCCCGCAAGTAGCACGGCCCCTCCGGCTACGCCAGCTACCGACCGGGAAAAAAGGTCCCCTCCCCGAGCGCCTGCGTAGAGGTCAGGGCGCAAACCACCTCCTGACCACGAATCCCTGCGCTCCCCGGCCATCCGGCGGCAACTCATCCATCGGCTGCCGACTCTTCATGAGCTTTTGCAGGGCGGCCTGCAGCCGACTCAACTGCACGCCGCCACCCCCCTGGCACCCCATCCTGCTCTCTATCACCCTCTCCTCGTCTAGCACAATCATGACATGCCCCTTCCAGACGATCAGGTCAAGAGGCTGCACCCTTTTAGCGATGGCCGCCGGCGTGAGCCCCGCCACCGGGACTGCTGCGCCGTAAGAGGTGAGCGCCAGGCTGTTTCTCGGCGTGAAACCGTCGGTCGCCTGGTAGAGAAGCCCGGAGCAGTCGACACCGGCCAGCGGATCGGCCCGGGGATAGAGTCTCTTCAGCAGCGGCACCCCGGCCTGCACATTCCCACCCCAGACGTAGGGGCGCCCAAGGGCGGCCAAAAGCCGTTGCTGCAGCTCGACGAGTCCCGGCAGGGAGCGCGGCCGCTCCCGGACACGGCCCGCCAGGGGCTTGAGGAAGCGGGCGTCGACGAAGTAGCCGGCGGCCGACCGATAGGGGTAATCGTTGCTGGTCACCCGGTAGACGGTGAGGCCCTCGTCCTGCTGCTCACCCTCGATCCTGAAAAGGGTACCGGTCAGGGCGACGAATTCGACCGGCCTCACCCCCTTGCAGGGGTCGAGCCTCAGCTGGCCGCCGAAAACCTGCCGGAAAGACGGGGTGTTCAGCACCGGTGTCGGGCCGATGGCGACCGCGTAGCGCGGCAGTTCCCTGGCTGAGGCAAGAGTGCAGGAGAGGATGGCCAGCGCGAGTGCGAGCAGAGATCTCTTCACGGTAAAATTCCTTGTCGACCCTCGAAAAAGACCGAATTAAATACCAAAGGCGGCGGGAAGCGGCAGCAGGCGGAGCGCTTTACTTTTCAGCATGGGCAGCAGCAACCTGACGCCGTTAGGTTCGTTGCCGTTACCGTGCACGAGGATGATGCTCCCCCTGCGGGGCGACTCCCCCTTGGCAAGCCAGGCGTCGCTTCCGACCGGGATCAGGGAGAGCTCACGCAGGCGCCTCATGGTCGTCGGGTCGGAGACAAGCCCAGGGAAACGGAAGAACGGGGACGGCACCAGGCCGCGGGCCAGCAGTTGCTGCTCCAGATCGAGCACTTCGCTTGCCAGGTCGGTTCCGGGGATGAGCAGGAAATTCTGGCCAAGCGGCGCCTGAGGCAGGTATTGGTGGTGGTAGGAATGGTTCACCCAGGTGATGGCAAGCCTCCCCGAGGCGCTTTCCCGCTGCAGGTAGGCGAGATCCTCAGCATGGCTTGCCAGCCAAAGGCCCGACACCGCCACGGCCACCGGGATCGGGAGGTCGCCGTCGCCAAGCGCTCCGGCCGCCTCGAACAGTTCGCGCGCAAAGGGACGCGTTGACGGGCAGAGATCGACCGTCAGGAACATGCCGTCAACCTCGCTCTCGGCCCGGGTCAGGCCGCCGTTTTGCAACCGGTAGGGAGCGGAGTTGTACCGGTCGAGCGCCTTCAGGAAAGGGGTTGCAGCAAGCAGGGGATCGGCGGACGCGCCGGGGAAGCTTAACTGGGAGGCGGGCAGATCCTGGCATGCCATGGTGACGGGATCGACCACCAGAAAGCGGGCCACGCCGTCCGAGTTGAAGCTCCTGATGGCGACTTGCGGCGCCCCGCCGGCAGCGCTCACCGGCTGGTGGACCACCCGGTAATCGGTGATCAGCGCTGCCTGGGCGGCAGCGGAGAGGAACAGGGGGAGCCAAAAGGGCAAAAGAAAGAGGAGCGCGCAGATGCGGGTCAAAGAGAGCCCGGGCTCCGGGATGCTGTTAATTTTCATGGGCGGCGCTAACTAGAGGAGCACGGAGCGAAGCGCCGCATCTATCTTCTGCACATCGACCCGCGTGTTGAAACAGGGGCCGAAGGGGCGGTCGTTCAGGACGCCGATCACCGGCAGCGGGTAGCAGTCCTTGATCCCCGAGGTGAGGTCGCGCTCGCAGGCGACCGCCAGCACCAGCTTCGGGCGCTTCTCGATGATCACCTTGCGCGCCAGGGTGCCGCCGGTGGCAACGGAGATGTCCACCTGGTACTTCTGCGCCAGCTCAGCCAGGCCCATGATGTCGCACCTGCCGCAACGCATGCACTTATCGATCTCTCCGGTCACCTTGATCTCGCAGTCCGACAGCTGCAGGCAGTGGGGGAGCAGGATCAGAATGCGGTCCGGCTTGATCTTCAGCCGCTGGGAGGCGACCAGGCTGTTGTTCATGGCTACGAAGGACTGGCGGATGGTGTCTTTGGAGATCCCGCAGAGCCTGCCGATCTGCTCGATGAGCGGTAGCAGGAACCTGATGACCACGCCGCGCATGAACTTGGTGAAGAGGATGTCCTTGCCAAAGGCGGTGGTCAGCACCAGCAGCAGAGTGCCCAGCAAGGCGATGCCGGAGAGGATGCCGAAAACCAGGCCGGTCAGGCGCGGCAGCTCGGGATGGATGTTGGCAAGCCCCATGGTCGGGATCCACCAGCCGAGATAGATGAGCCCCACCACCAGCAGGCAGGTGAGTCCCATGAGAGCGACGAAGAGCCGCTTCTGGGGAGGTTTCTGCGAGCCCCCCTTATAGGCCAAGGTCGAACCCCTTTCGGCCGAGGTGCGCGCCAGGCTCGAGTCTGCAGCCGGCCAGGAACTCCGCCGCCAAAAGACGCTTCTTCCCCTCCAGCTGCAGCTCGCTTATGATGATGCTACCGCTGCCGCAGGCGACCTCGATGCCGTCCCGCCCTGCGCTCAGGATTTCGCCGGCCGTGCCGCTGCCTGAGGCGCACTGCACGCGGTAGATCTTCAAAAGCTTGTCGTCGAAATGGCTGAAGGCGCCGGGCCAGGGGGTCATGCCGCGCACCAGGTTCTTGATGGAGGCCGCGTCCTTGGCCCAGTCGATCAGACCGTTTTCCTTCTTCAGCATCGGGGCATAACAGGTGAGAGACTCCTCCTGCTTCTCCGACACGAGCTCTCCGGCAACCAGCCGGTCGAGCGTCTCGGCCAGCAGTTCTGCACCGATGCGCGACAGGCGGTCGTGCAGGCTTTGGGTGTCCTCGTCCGGGTCTATCGCGGTGACCCTCTTGAGCAGCATGTCGCCGGTATCGAGCCCCACATCCATCAGCATGGTGGTGACGCCGGTCTGCGTCTCGCCGTTGATGATGCACCAGTTGAGCGGGGCCGCCCCGCGGTAGTAGGGGAGCAGCGAGGCATGCACGTTGATGCAGCCGTACTTCGGTATCTCCAGCAGCGCCTTCGGCAGTATCTGGCCGAAGGCGACCACCACGATCAGGTCCGGCTGCAGGGCCCGTATCTCCTCTATGGCGTCCGGGTGGCGCACCTTTACCGGCTGCAGCACAGCTATGCCATGCTCCCGGGCCAAAAGCTTCACCGGGGGGGCAAGCGTCTGCTGCCCCCTCCCCTTCGGGCGGTCCGGCTGGGTTACCACAGCCACCACCTGCTCTCCCCGCTCGATCAGGGTGCTGAGCGTCGGGCAGGCGAATTCCGGGGTACCCATGAAAATGATGCGCATACCGGTCATCGAAGCTCCTTCGCTTCTTCCTGGGCACGCTGATAGCGCTTGCGGAAGATGCCCCGCTTAAGCGGCGACAGGTGATCTATGAACAGTATGCCGTCCAGGTGGTCGATTTCGTGCTGGAAGGCGATGGCTAGCAGCTCGTCGGCACGGAAGATGACCTCCTCCCCTTCCAGGTTGAGCGCCTTGACCACCACTCGGGCGTGTCGGCGGACGTTCGCGGAGAATTTCGGCACCGAAAGGCACCCCTCCTCCTCGAACTCCTCCCCCTCGGCATGAACTATCTCCGGATTGATGGCGATGATGAGCTCAGGCGCCTCGTCCTTGGCCGAGACGTCGATGACGATGACCCGCTGGTGCACCCCGATCTGGGGGGCCGCCAGGCCGACGCCCGGTGCGTCGTACATGGTCTCAGCCATATCGCGCGCCAGCTCGCGGGTCTTTTCAGTGATAACCGTGACCGGGTTGGAACGCTTCTTAAGCTCCGGGTCCGGATAGGTGAGAATTGTGCGTACCATATATCCATCCTTTGGCTGCCAGACTATCGGAACACTATATAAACTTGCCGCAAAAAAATCAATGCATTACTCATGAATCGACGTTACCTACCGATCGGTAAATTTTACTGTTGACAGCTGGCTGCTCCTCGGTGTACTTACCGTCCAGTATAACGGCGAAAACCGCTTTGGCAGCGGGCGGGAGCCAGATTGCCGATTCATCGACGGCAAGCCGAGCCAAGGGGAGAGCATGACCTCGCAAACGAAAAATATGGAGCCGGAAGCCGGTGCCCGGGAAAGGCTCCTGACGGCGGCCCTGACGCTTTTCAACGAGAAGGGTTATGCGGCGGCTTCCGTTCGGGAACTGGTGCAGGGAGCCGGGGTGACCAAACCGGTTCTCTATTACTATTTCGGCAACAAGGAAGGGATCTACCTTGAGCTGATGGAGAATGCCTACCGCACCTTCGAGACGCTGGCGGAGAGGGTCGTCTCGCTGGACGGCTCCGCACAGGACAGGATCGTCCGGTTCTGCTCCGAGATGTTCGACATCTCCCTGGAAAGGCTGCCGCAGGTGCGCCTGATCTACGCCATCTATTACGGGCCGCCGCAGGGGGCGCCGCAGTTCGACCTGGAGGCCTATTTCTTCAGGATGATGGAACTGACCCAGCGACTGGTCAGCGAAGGGGTGGCCGCAGGCGAGCTTGGGGAGAACAGCGTCGAGGACATGGCGCGGGCCATCATTGCCATCCTCACCTCTTCCATAAACGAGCAGCTTTGCCAAAGGCCGACCAGGCTGGACCGGGAGGCGATGGTGAGGATGCTCCGCCTGCTGATGGGCGGAATGGCAAAGCGCTAAGGGCGCTTCTTTAACGGGGGGCTTTCGCCCCCCGCAGGCCCCGCTCAAGAAATGGACAGATACCGGGGGAAGGAACCGATGCAGAGCGACCCGGAGTCGTGCTGCCGATTTTCCCTCGCACCAAGACAGAAGACAGATCGAAAAGGAGCCAATATGATCGGGATGGACAGGGGATTGATTGCCGCGGCGCTCTGCCTGCTGCTGGCAGCGGGCGTCGGCTGCTCCAAAAAAACCGAGGCGAAACCTGCAACCGGAGCCCCGCAGGTCGCCGTGGAGGTGATGACCGTAACCGGCGCCGACCTGGTGGACGCCATCGAGGTGACCGGAGCGCTGGCGCCCAAGTTCCAGGCGGAGGTGAAGACCGAGATCCCGGGGCTGGTGAAGGAGCTGTACGTGACCGAATGGGTCCGGGTCCGCAAGGGCCAGCTGCTGGCCCGCATCGATGTGGCCGAGAGCGAGGCGCTTATGAAGCGCGCCCAGGCAAACCTTGAGAGCGCCCGGGCGGAGCTCCTGCAGGTGCGGGTGGCAGCGGACCGAAGCGAGCGGGAGAGGCAGCGGATCCTGAAGCTGAAGGAGGCGGGACTTGCCACCCAGCAGTCGGTTGACGACGCCCTCTCCGAGAGCTATGCCTCCAAGGCCCGCATAGAGGCGTCCAAAGCGCAGCGACGGGCCAGCGAGGAGGAGCTTTACCAGGCCCGGGCGCGGCTCTCCAAGGGGCTCGTCCGTTCCCCGATGGACGGAGTGGTGTCGCTTAAGGACGTGAACTTGGGCTCGCTTACCAGCGATGCTGCAGCCGGCAAGCCGATCTTCAGGATCGTAGACAACCGGCTCATGAATCTGACGGTCACCGTACCGTCCTCCCAGATGGCGGCGGTGAAACAGGGCCAGCCGCTGCTGTTCGAAACGGACGGGGTGCCGGGCAAGACCTTCACCGGCAAGGTGATGTTCATAAACCCGAGCCTAAGCGACGCGGACCGCTCCCTGCAGGTCATCGCGGAGGTCCCGAACCCTTCCGAGCAACTGAAGGGGGGTCTCTTCGCCAAGGGGAGGATTATCACCGGCTCCCGACAGGCGGTGATCCAGGTGCCGCGCGGCGCTCTCTTCGCACTCGATCTGGAGAAGCATGCAGGGTCGCTGTTTGTGGTGGTAGACGGGGTGGCAAAAAGGCGTGAGGTGGTGACCGGGTCGACCACCGGCGAACTTGTGGAGATCACTTCCGGCCTCAAGGGGGGAGAACAGCTGGTGAGCCGCGGCGGCTTCAACCTGAAGGACGGCGACCGGGTGCTGATCGCCAAGCCGGCCGGAAAGTAGCAGGAACGCCCCCTTAGCCACAGCTCCCCACCCGGGCAAACGTTAGCCGAAATCTCCCTCCCCAGGAGGGGGAGGGCCAGGGAGGGGGGGGGACCGCCTTGGCTTAGAAAAGAGCCTCCCGCCAGCACTCCACCCGCCGGGGTGAGGAACGACACCCATAAAGGAAGCGAGCCCATGATCCTATCCGACTTTTCCATAAAACGACCGGTGTTTGCCGCAGTCCTCATGCTGGCACTGGTGACCCTCGGGCTTTTCTCCTACCGGCGCCTCTCGGTGGAGATGTTCCCGAGCGTGGAGATCCCGGTCATCTCCATCGTCACCAAGTTCCCCGGCGCCTCGCCGGAGAGCATCGAGCGCGAGGTCTCCAAGAAGGTGGAGGAGGCGGTGAACCAGATAGCCGGCGTGAAGCACGTCATGTCCTACTCGCGCGAGGGGGTCTCGACGGTAGTGGTCGAGTTCCGGCTGGAGGAGAAGATCAACGAGGTCTCCCAGGAGGCGCGCGCGAAAATCGGCGCCATCAGGGGGAATCTACCGGCAGCCGTCGAAGAGCCGATCATCCAGAAGCTCGACTTCAACGCCCTGCCGGTGGCCTCCCTCGCCGTCAAGGGAAAGGGGATCAGCACGAAAGACTTAACCACCCTCGTCGAGAAGCGGATCAAGCGGCGGCTGGAGAACGTATCCGGAGTCGGCAAGGTCGACCTGGTCGGCTCCGCCAAGCGCGAGGTGACCGTCACCATCGACCCGGCCAGGCTCTATGCGCTCGGCCTCGGCATCGACTCGGTGGTCTCCGGACTGCAAAGCGAGAACGTCAACACGCCGCTTGGCCGCCTGACCCAGGGGGGCAACGAGTACCCGATCCGCATCTCGGGAAAACCCGAGCGGGTCGAGGGATTCCGGAACATGGTGATCGCCGAGCGGGGCGGGCGCGGCATCACCCTCTCGGAGGTGGCCGAGATCTCCGACGGCGCCCGGGAACAGCGCTCGCTGGCCCTCATCAACGGGGAACCGGCCGTGGCGCTCGACGTCCTGAAGCAGTCCGGCGCCAACATGGTACAGGTGGTCGACGGGGTGCTGAAAAGCGTGGAAAAGCTGCAAAAGGAGCTTCCCGCGGGGGTCGAACTGAGCATCGTGCGCGACGCCTCGACGCCGACCCGGGAGTCTCTGGCCGACGTGAAGGAGACCCTGGTGATCGGGGGGCTTTTGACCGTCATCATCGTCTTTTGCTTCATCAACTCCTGGCGCTCCACCGTCATTACCGGCCTCACCCTCCCTATCTCGGTGGTCTCCTCCTTCATCATCATGAACGCGCTCGGCATGACGCTGAACATGATGACCCTGATGGCGCTCTCGCTCGCCATCGGCCTGCTGATCGACGACGCCATCGTGGTCCGGGAGAACATAGTCCGACATCTGGAGCGGGGCGAGGATCACCTGACGGCAGCCAGATCCGGCACCTCCGAAATCGGCCTCGCCGTCTTCGCCACCTCCATGTCGATCATCGCCGTCTTCGTGCCGGTCGCCTTCATGCGCGGCATCGTCGGGCGCTTCTTCTTCCAGTTCGGCATGACGGTGGCTTTCGCCGTGCTGGTGTCGCTCTTCGTCTCCTTCACCCTCGACCCGATGCTCTCCTCGCGCTGGCACGACCCGGCTATAGCACTCAAGGGGAAGCGAAAGGGGCTCGCCCGGCTTCTGGACCGCTTCAACGACCGCTTCGACGCCTGGGCCGACTCCTACAAACGGGCGATCTCCTGGGCGCTTCGCCACCGAAAGAGCGTGCTCGGGCTGGCTTTCGCCTCCTTCATCGCCGGCATTGCCATCTTTTCCACCCTGGAGTCCTCCTTCATGACCAACGCGGACAAGGGCGAGTTCCAGGTGGTGTTCAAGACGGCGCCGGACGCCAGCATCTCGGAGAGTTCGGACCGCCTGCAGGCGATGCTGGCGGCGGTCTCCGGCGTCCCCGAGGTGGAACATACCTACGCCTCCATCGGCGCCGGCGACAGCGGCACCGTCCGGGAGGGATCGCTCTACGTGAAGCTGAAGGAGAAGTCGCTCAGAAAGAGGAATCAGGACCAGGTGCAGCAGGAATTCCGGGCACTGCTGCAGAAGGTGCCGGGGGTGACCGTCTCCATCGAGCGGGTGGGCGACGTGGGGAGCGGGCAGAAACCGCTGCAGGTGAACCTGAAGGGAGAGGACATCCCGACCCTGAAGCGCTACGCGGCGGCGCTCAAGAAGGAGATATACCAGATACCGGGGCTGGTCGACCTGGAGGTGACGCTCGATCACGACATTCCCGAGTACCGTTTGACGGTGGACCGCGCGCGGGCGCAGGACGCCGGCGTCAGCACCAAGCTGATCGCCTCCACCGTCTCGCGGCTGGTGGGGGGCGAGGCGGTCTCCACCTACGAGGACGAGGAGGGGGACGCGGTCGAGGTCCGGGTGAGACTCCCGGAGAGCCTGCGCCGGGACCCGGAGCAGGTGCGGGACCTGAAGCTCTCGGTCGCCCAGGGAGGCGAGACCACCCTGGTGCCGCTTGGCAACCTGACCAATTACGCAGTCAGCAACACCCCCTCCGAGATCAACCGGCGCGACCTCTCCAGACTGGTCACCATCAGCGCGAACCTGGACGGGATCCCGATCGGCACGGCGGTAGCCAGGGTCAAGGAGGCGACCGCCAGGGTCCCTATGCAGCCAGGCTACACGGTCGGCTTCTCCGGGGAGGCCGAGGATATGGCGGAGTCCTTCGGCTACATGGCGGAGGCGCTCATCATCGCCATCATCTTCGTCTACCTGATCCTCGCCGCGCAGTTCGAGTCGTTCCTGGAACCGATGGCGATCATGCTCTCCCTGCCGCTCTCCATCGTCGGCATGGCCGGCATGCTGAAGCTGACCGGCGACACGGTGAACATCATGTCGCTGATCGGCCTCATCATGCTGATGGGGCTGGTCACCAAGAACGCCATCTTGCTGGTCGATTACGCGAAGGTGCTGCGAAAGGGAGGTGCCGACCGCTTCGACGCGGTGGTCGAGGCGGGAAGGACCCGGCTTCGCCCGATCGTCATGACCACGCTGGCCATGATCTTCGGGATGATGCCGCTCTTTTTGGCGCTGGGAAGCGGCGCCGAGATGCGTGCGCCGATGGCGCGGGCCGTGGTGGGCGGGCTTTTGACCTCCACCATCCTGACACTGCTGGTGGTGCCGGTCATGTACACGGTGCTGGACGACCTGGGGCTCTGGCTCAAAGGCAAATGGAAAGGGAATGAGAAGCATGCCTAGACAAGAAACAACTGAGACCAACCAGGATAGACCGCTGCGCCTGGAGCGTAGAAATTCAGGGCAGGAAGATCTTAGCGAACGGCCGGCAGCTGCGGGGGAAAGACCCCTGCAGGGAGTGAGGGCTTTTTTCTTCGCCGCCCTGGTCGTTGGCAGCTTTTCCTTCCCGAGCTTGGCCCCCCCGGCGCAGGCCGCCGCGGTCAGGACGCTCACCCTGGAAGAATCGCTCGCCATCGCCATGGATCAGAACAGGGACATCCAGAAGGCGCGGGCCTATGGGGAGCTGGTGGTGGGAAGGTACCTCGAGGAGCGTGCGGCGGCCCTCCCCTCGCTCTCGCTGAACGCCTCGGCAGGCTGGGCGAGGGACGACAGCCAGAGCGCGCTCATGGGCGGCATCGACGCCACCCGGACAAGCGGAGCCGACCTGCGGCTGACCCAGACACTTTTCAGCTGGGGAAAGATCGGGGCGGCCATCCGGGGCGCGAAGGAAGGGCTGAAGACCGCCGACGACCAGCTGCGCCTTTTCCAGCAGGCCGCAGCCCGGGACACCACGGTCGCCTTCTATGACACCCTGCTGGCAAAGGAGCTGAGGGCGCTGGCGTTATCCAATCTGCAGCAAAAGGAGCGGCATCAGAGGGAGGCAGGCAAGAAACTCTCCGCCGGCATCGCCACCGACTACGACCTCCTGGCGGCGCAGGTCGCCGTCGATAACGCGAGACCCGAGCTGATCCGCAGCGAAAACAGGATCCGGACCGCCAAGGAGCGTCTGCGGCTGGTGCTGGCCTTGAACGGGGGAGAGATCGAGGTGGCGGGATCGCTTGGGTCGGTGCCGGTTTCACTGCCGCCTTTCGAGGAGTCGCTGGCAACGGCACGCCGGATGCGCCCGGAGCTCTCCGAGCTGCGGCACCGGGTCGGCATCTATCAGGAACTCGTGCAGATTGCCGCCGCGGAGAACAAGCCCCAGCTGGACCTGAAGGGGGGCGCCGGCTGGCATCAGCTGGAAGCTGCCGGCCGAAGCTGGGACGGCCCCGCCTGGGACATAGGCCTCTACCTAAGCTTCCCCTTCTTCGACGGATTCCGGACCAGGGGGAAGGTTCAGCAGGCCAAAAGCGACCTGAGGACACGGGAACTGGAGCAGGCGCAGCAGCTTGACACGGTTTCGCTGGAGGTAAGAAACGCCGGTTTCGGCGTACAGGAGGCGGCTGAGATCGTCAAGGCGCTGACCGGCACCGTACAGCAAGCGGAGCGGCTGCTTGCCATGGCTGAACAGGGGTATCAGCTGGGGGTAAAGATCAGGCTGGAGGTGGAGGATGCGGAAGCTAACCTGGTGCAGGCGAAGAGCAACCTCGCCCAGGCCCGCCACGATTACCTGGTTTCCATGGTGAACCTCGCCTGGGCCACCGGAATGCTAGGAGAGCAGCAGGTCGATTGACATCTCAGAGCAATTAACGGCTGGCAGGATGCTTAGCAGCAAAGGGGTAAGCGGTACTCCCGCGCCAGAAGCACCGGCTCTGCCCCAACAGCCTGTGGGGAGCATTGCCCCCCATAGGTACGGCTGAAAGAGAGTAGGTGTCCTTGCCCCAAGTCCGAGTCAAAGTTCCGTCACGTCAGTGGCAATGCTGACCCGCAAAAGGGGCAGCGTCAGCCAGACCCGCCAGTTTCTGCCGGCATTCTGCCTACTTAGCAAATCGGGAATAGTAATTGCAACAGGCAACCTGACTGGCGGCCAACCCTGGCACCAGCAGGAGGCTTCTGTGAAGAACACTGACTCGTCAAAACTGCGCTTTTGCAACCGGGCTGCCGCTGCCAAGCTCGCCTCCGGTGTACTTTCACTGGAAATCGCACGTGAACTGCTGGATGTCATGACGGCGACTCCCTCGGCGTTTGTCAGGATGGCACTTTGCCTCTTATCCGGGACGGCGCTCGTTTCCGCCTTAACCTGCCGGAAAACCGCAGGCGGGCAGAGGGGAGTGGCACCAGAGGCTGTTGCTGAGACTGCCTGCTGCGACACAGATGCGTGGCAGCATGAGGATCGGCCAGAGGCCGTATCGGCTGCAGTTATCAGACGCAGAGTCGCAGGTTCTTCACACAGGCTCTGGACACGAGCGGACGGGTTTACCCTCTCCGGCGCCAGAGTCTGATTTGCCTTCCCTGTTCAGACTGAAGCACCCGGCTTTAGGCAGGCAGAGTCAGATTTTTGTCACGGGCTGAATTTCCGCCAGTGAACCGCCGGCTGACGATACTGCAGCACTTCCAGTCACCCGGCCAATAGCTCCACCCCACTCATCCAGATCCCTTCCTGTCGAACTGACCCGACCCCTTTTTTCATGCTGGCTTCACCTGCAGCCTTCCGGAGGCCAGCTTCTTTCCCAGCAGACGCGCTTTTTTCCTGATGCGCCCACCGGGGTCGTGATGGCTTTGCTGCGCGGCAAGACCTATGAAAAGCACGCCGACAGTCTTCGCCCCGAGCAGGCCGGCTGCCTGCTTCAGAAGCTTGACGACCGGCGTGGCAAACCGGGCGAGCAAGGCCGGAGCGGCAGACGAAGCAACCAGAACCGCCGGTTTTGACAGCTGCCGCCTGCGGGCCTTCGGAGCAAGCATTCCCCAGGGCCAGTAGGCGTAACAGACCAGACGCTCCATAAACCTCTTCATCAGCGCAGTCACCGTTCCGAAATTGACGGGCGAGGCAAGGACGATGGCATCCGAGGCCTCAATCAAGTCCAAAACCCTGGTCATCTGGTCCGCGATCGGACAGATTCCCCGGGAAAAACCAGCCTGTTGCGTGCAGAGGCGGCAGTTGGTGCAGAATTCTATCTGCATGTCTAACAGATAGATCTTGGTCACCAGTGCCCCCTCCTCCTGCGCCGAAGCGAGCATCTCATCCAGAGCCTGATCTATGACACCTCCCTTACGGTAAGTGCCGACGATCGCCGCAATCTTGACCGGTCCGGCCATAAATATCCTTTGCCTAAAGCTATATCTGGAAGCACCCCTTCCCTTCAGAGGCGAGGCTGAAACTGGCCGGCAATAATGTGTGCCTCCCAGCATCAGGGCAGCCAGCGAAGCGCCGGCACACGCTACTCGGCAAGATCCCGCTGCGCCTTGCGCGCCTTTTTCTCAAGTTTTCGCCTGCGGCGGCCGCCGATGAAGCTCTCTTCAACAATGATGGCGATGAAGAGCACAATGAAGAGCGCGAAAAGGACTCCCAGAATCTTGAACAGGATCATGTTGTATCGACACTCCTTGCTAAACGGCTCCCTCCCCGCCTGCAGGGAGTAGAGCCGTGGGTTCTTTAATCTTTCGGCTAGTTAGCCCTGAAACTCCGGATTGAGAAACTGTCTGTTTCCAATTCGACAAAGGAGTGATTTTTCGTCCTGGCAAGGAAACCGGAGGGTTAGCGCGGAGGCGTGCATAGGTCCGTCGCACAAGCAAGCCTGAAGGTTGACGCCGCCAGGGGTAAAAAAGAACCCTTCCCGAATGGAACCTAGCTGGCAATCTGGTTGCGGCCGCGCTGTTTCGCCCGGTAGAGCGCCTTGTCGGCAGCCTTCAGCACGTCCGACGGGGTCCGCATCTCCTCGCCCCAGGCAGCCACCCCGATGCTGACCGTTACCGACACCCACTCGCCGCCGTCTGAGCCGCCGATCCGCCTCGCCTTACCGGTGGCCGGCTCTTTGGGGCGGTCCGCCCCCCTGATCCAGACCTGGTAGCCTTCGATCACCTCGCGCAGTTGCTCCAGATGGGGGATGACCGCCTTCAGCTCCTTGCCCGGGAAGATGACGGTGAACTCCTCTCCGCCGTAGCGAAACGGCTTTCCTCCTCCCTTCACCGCCGCGATCTTGGCGCCGACCATCTTCAGCACCTGATCCCCCAGGTCGTGTCCGTGGGTATCGTTGAACCTCTTGAAGTGATCCACGTCCAGCATCGCCACCACGTAGCGCCGCCCAAGCCCCATCACCTGCTCGTTCAGCGCGCGCCGGGAGGGAAGCCCGGTCAGATCGTCCGAAAAGGCCATGCTATGGGAGTCCTGCAGCACCCCGATGGTGAGCAGCAGGACTGCGGCCGTAACGAACAGCGAGGGGACGAACTCTGTGTCGATCCGGTTCAGGGTGATACCGAGTGCGATCAGGGTGCCGAGCAGGGCGACGTCGATCGGATAGCGGCTCTTGAAGGCGCGAATGGAGATCAAGACGCCGGCCACCAGAAACAACAGAAGGCCCGCCTGCGGCAGCGCGACCCCCTCCAGGAAACCGCCGACGATCGGCCGGCCGATCAACTCGGGGATCTTGCCGTAGTCCTGCTGAAAGCGCACGATCCAGAAAACGGCGCCTGCCTGGGCGGCGAGAAAGGCAAAACGCAGCCTCCCTGAATGGGTGAAGATGCCCCGCTCGCGGATGAAGCAAAAAAGGCAGAGATTGGCAGGGATCAGGATGGACGAGCAGAGGTAGAGCGTGCGCGGCAGATACCCCGCCGTTCCCTGCAGCAGGTAGTTGCGCGCCACCAGGTAGAACAGGCCGAGCATGAGCAGGATGAAGAACACCCGTCCCCGGTTGAAGGCAAGGCTCAGGGTGACCCCGCCGGAAAGGGCGAGATAAGGGGCGTACAAGGCGAGCTCCCTCTGTCCGACCGGCAGCAGCTGGACCTTTTGCTGAGCGAGATAGGCCGCGACCAGCAGGGCGGCGGGAAGCGCTATCAGGGTAAATCTCTTGATGAGTGTGTACGGCAAGGGGGGCGATCTCCGTGTGTCGTTTTTCCTGGCTGGTGCTTGACCGCAGGGTACTTGGTAATAACAGACTATCCGGGCGCTGGCTGGCCGTCAGCCGTTGCGGGTAAGCTTCTTCCATCCCGAGCCGGCCAATTCCAGCACCCCGCCCACCGTTCTGCTGTAGAATTTCCTCACCGGAATCCGGTTCACCAGGATCTGATCGCCCGCCCGCTCAAGGCTCACCCGGTCGCCCGAGCGAAGCATCACCACGTCCCGGTAGTGTTCGCCGGCGATGCCGAACAAAAAGGAATATCTGTCCCCGGCGGCCAAACAGGAGACGATGATGACGATCTCCTCGGGGGCGCCGTTTCTGAAGTCGAAGCGGGTGGTGGCCGCCACGAAGCGTCCCTGCACTTCACCCATCCCCGCCAGAAGCTCGGCCACGTTCACCTTTTTCGGTTTCAGGCGGCCAAGCGGCGGGAGACCCCAGGGAGAGAGAGGCGGACGCGGACGTCCCCGGTAATGGCTCGCGCGCTCCAGGAGCGTCACCACATTATTGTTGATCGGACCGCCGATCGAGTGGGCAAGCCCCATCTGGAAGCGCCCCTTCATTATGAGCTGGTGGTTTTCCACGATCTGGATCATCCCGGTTGCCCCGAGCGGGTGGCCGCGCCCCTTGAGGCCGCCGGTGATGTTGGTCGGAAAGCTCCCCCGCTCGCCGGTCAGCTCGTCGTTCAAAAGGCACTCCACCATGCGGCGCCTGTTTATAAACCCGAGGTCCACCATGTTGATCGGGCCGAAACCGTTGAAGGGGTCGTGCATGTTGACGTGGATCTTACCGGCAAATCCGGTGATATCCTTGATGCCCGCCATCGCGTAGGCCTCGGCGGCGGCGCGCACCGTCGCCGGGAAGCTGTGAAAGTAGGGGCGATCGGCAATGGTCGGGATGTCGGTAGCACTCCCCACCCCCGAGACGATCACCTCATGGGGGGTAGCACTCAAAAGCACGGCTGCCACCCCGTCGGACATCGGGCAGAAGTCGTGATAGCGAAGCGGCCACCAGTAACGGTAGTTCTTGCCGTTTTGGATCTGACGGTAGTACTCTTCCAGCGGGATCTCGAAATTCAGGTGCGCATCGGGGTTCTGTGCCGCAAAACGGTGCGCCCTTTGGGTCAAAAGGGCGGAGAAGGCGGTCCACTCCTGAACGCTCAACTTCAGCTTCTCGATCAGCGAGCGCGCCACCAGGGCCCCGCAGGCCGGCATGGTGAGCCCGAATTCCGCCTCGTCGCGGTCGATCACCCCGGCGACGATGCGGGTCGCCTGGGCGGTCGGCACGTCGCTCATCTTCTGGATGCCGATGGCCAGCACGTGGTCGCAGCGGCCGGAGGCGATCTGCAGATAGGCATATTCCAGCGCGGAGGCTCCCGAGGAGGAGGCGGTATCGATCAGCACCGACTTGGCGCCGGAGATGCCGAGTACCCCGGCGACCTTGGCCGCCGTATTGTCCACCCCGGAGAAGGCGACCGGGTTCTGACAGCCAACCAGGACCGCATGGATGTCGGCGCGCCGCAGACTGCTGCCGGCGAACAGCTCGCCGGCCTTCTCCGCCATCTCCAGAAAGCTCAGTGCCTCCCGCTCACGGCCGTTGTAGCGGCCGACCGGCGCCATATAGGAGGAGGCGACATAGACCTCACGCGGGGAAAATTTGTGCTCCACAGAGACTCCTTTCCGAAGAGCGCCGACCGGCCTTGCTTCGACGATTAACAGCTTGCCAGCGCCCGTCCACTCTGCTATCTATTAAAACAAAGCCACAATATATCATTAAAGGCGGTGCATATGGTAGAAAAAATTAAGAATATCGTTGTATTCGTAAAAGACTTCCCGGCGGCGCGCCTCTTCTACCGGGAGTGGCTCGCTCTGGCGCCGGGACAGGAAACCGAGACCATGATGGAATTTCTCCCGGGAGAGGGGACCTCACTCGGCGTGGCCCTCGCCCTGCATGACGCGGCGCACAAGCTGGTGGGCCGGCACACCGGGATCACCCTGAACGTGAAGGGGCTGGACGAGCTCTGCGCGAGACTGGTGGAGAAAGGTGCCCATTTTACCGAACCGCTGGAGCGCACCCCCTGGGGCAAGATGGCGGTGGTTGCCGACCCGGACGGAAACGAGTTCGCCCTGGTGGAGGCGTGAGGAGCCGGCCGGCATGAAGACCAGAGACCATCATGGGTGGTGCCGCCAGATGCACCGCTCCCTGTTGATTACCATTTCACTGCTGCTGTTAGCTGCCGGCGCCGCGCACCCAGCTCCGCCAGCACCCCGCCCCTACGGCGGTTGCGGGGTGCTGGCGCTAAAGCCGGCAGCCGGTGCAGAGCGCTCTTTGCTCCCCCTCTACGAGGAGCCCGGGGTGCACCGCATCGCGGAGCTGCCGGGGTCGGCGCTGCCGCGGCTGGCAGGGAGCTCAGAGGAGCCGCTGGTGTCGGCCAGCGCGCACAGGGGAGACTGGATCCAGGTGGCCTATGACAACGCCGGCCGCAAAGGGTGGCTCCAGCAGACACGAGACTCGGACTACCTCCCCTGGCGGGAGTTTCTCCCGGGCCGCCAGGTGCGGATCCTGCCCGGCATGAAGAAGGGGTACTACAAAGTGATGAGTTCCCCCGGCGAGGGGAGCCCCGAGAGGGGGTGGCTTACCCGTGACCAGCCGGTAACGGTGCTGCAGGTCGAGGACGACTGGGCACGGCTCCAGGCACCTCAGGGATGGTTCAGATGGCGCGACGGCGACGGCAGGCTCACCATCTCCCTGCATGAACCGCAAGGGGCAGAAAAACCTTGACTTGCCACCCCCTGCATGCTATTCGAAGAACCATGTATACTAACAGCATTACATCAGGTGGCAGAGTCCACCTAGCAGCGGCGGCCAGACCATTACAGAGCCGCCACTGCTGATTCAGAAAAACAAGATTTTTGACTGAAGGCCGTGGGGAACCCCCGCGGCCTTTTTTTTTAGCAAGCGGAGTTTGCAACGGGAAGACAGAAGGGGAGCGGCTCCCTTTTCGGGGAATCGCGAGCCATGGATGAATAAGGATCGAGCAGCTTGCACTTAGATAAACGAAACTGCCTTTAGGGGGAAAACCAGATGCGCAATGAGATTGTCGCTCCCGGCGCGGGAGAACTGACTTACGAGATCCGGAACATCGTCACGGTCGCCGAAAAAGTGCAGCGGTTCGGCGTGAAGATCAACTGGGAAAACATAGGGGACCCGATCGTCAAGGGGGAACGCATCCCGGTCTGGATGAAGGAGATCGTGGCGGCCGAGGCGATGCACGACGACAGCTATGCCTACTGCCCGACCCGCGGCGTCCTGGAGACCCGCGAGTTCGTCTGCCAGATCACCAACCAGAGGGGGGGCGCTCAGATCACCCCGGACGACATCATATTCTTCAACGGCCTGGGCGACGCCATCGCCAAGGTGTACGGCAATCTCAGGCCGGAGTGCCGCGTGCTGATGCCCTCGCCGACCTACACCACCCACTCGATCGGCGAGGCGTCCCATGCCAACGCGATACCGGTCTGCTACCGGCTGAAGCCGGAGGACAACTGGTACCCCGACATGGAGGACCTGGAGAATCACGTCAAGTACAACCCGCAGATCTCCGGCATCATGATCATCAACCCGGACAATCCAACCGGCATGGTGTACCCGCCGGAGCTCCTGAAAAGGATCGTCGCCATCGCGCGTGCCTATGACCTCTTCATCATCGGGGACGAGGTGTACGGCAACATCGTCTACAACGGCCAGTCGACCGTGCCGATCTCCGACCTGATCGGGGAGGTCCCGGCCATCGCCATGAAAGGGATCTCCAAGGAACTCCCCTGGCCCGGTTCCCGCTGCGGCTGGATCGAGGTGTACAACGGCGACCGGGACCCGCGCTTCCAGAAATTCATCAATTCCATCCTCTCCTCGAAGATGAACGAGGTCTGCTCCACTACGCTGCCGCAGCGCTGCCTGCCGGCCATCATGAGACACCCGAACTACCAGGTCTACCTGGAGGAGAGGATCTCCCGCTACCAGCAGATGAGCAACATCGCCTACGACGCGCTGGAGAAGGTCCCCGGGCTCGCGGTCAACAGGACCAACGGCGCCTTCTACATGGCGGTACCCTTTCGCGACGGCGTACTGAACAGTACCCAGACCCTGCCGATCGACAATCCCGAGGTACGGGAACTGGTGGAGGGGATCGTCAACGCGCCCGGGGTCGCTCCGGACAAGCGCTTCGTCTACTATATACTGGCGCACACCGGCATCTGCATGGTGCCGCTCTCCTCCTTCAACACGAACCTTTTGGGGTTCAGGGTGACGCTGCTTGAGCGCGACGAGGCGCAGTGCAGAAGGATCTATGCCACGCTGACCGAAAAAATCGCCGCCTACCTCGCTTCCTGACCAAAAGCCCCGCCCCTCAAAAGGCGGGGCTTTCTTTCGCCAAACCCAAGCCCCGGTTGACTTTTGTCGCGCAATTTGCTATCCATTTGCCACCAGGTTCCGCGTCCTCATTTATTTACCTACCCGAGGTTTCAGATGTCACCGACTTCACGAGCAACCTGGAACAGCGCCGGCGGCACCGCATGACCCAGTTGCCTGGCGGTTGCGAAGCGGAGATCTCGGCCGAAACCTTCGATATCATCGGGAGGGTGCTGAAGGCGCGTTCCGGCTTCAGCCTGGAGGGGTACAAGGACAAGTGCGTCAAACGGCGCATCAACATTCGGGTGCGCGCCACCCAAGCCCCCTCGCCCGAGGATTACTGCGAGCTGCTGATCCATAGCGCCACCGAGCAGGACCACCTGCTCCGGGTACTCACCATCCACGTCTCCCATTTCTTCCGAAATCCATCCACCTTCCAAAAACTCTCCAAGGAGATCCTCCCCGCGCTCCTCGAAGAGCGCCCCGACCGGCCGTTACGGCTCATGAGCATGGGGTGCGCCGGGGGAGAGGAGCCGTACAGCCTCGCCCTTATAATCCGCGAGCATTTCGCCACGGCGCTGGCCGAGGGACGGGTGACTATCCAGGGGACCGATGTCGACGCGGCAACCCTGGATAACGCGAGGGCTGCCCTCTACCACCCGGACCGGCTGGCCGAGGTGGCGCCCGAGCTCCTGGCGCGCTGGTTCATCCGGGAGGGAGAGCGCTTTCGCCTGCACCGCGAGATCAGCTCCCTGGTGGATTTCGCGCATGCCGACCTGAACGACATCAACGGATTCCAGGAGTGCGACCTGATACTCTGCCGAAACGTGCTGATCTACTTCGAGCGGGGAAGGCAGGAGGAGATACTGAACAGCTTCGCGGACGCCCTGCGAAGCGGCGGAACCCTGGTGCTCGGCAAATCCGAGACCCTGTTCGGCGAGGTCCGCAAGCGCTTTCGCACTGTCTGTCCCGTGGAGCGGATTTACCGGGTCATCTAGCACCGTGGCAAGCTGCACCAGCAAAAGGAGCCTCACCCATGTACATCCAGATCGGGTACAAGTTCATCCTCGGATTCCTTGCCGTCGTGGCAAGCGTCGCTTTCGTCCCCGCCTGGATGAAACACCTGGACTACTCCCCGGAGCTCACCCAGCTGCTCTCCTATGTGGTGGCGCTGACCATCGGGCTGATACTCGGCTCCTTCTTTTCCAAGAGTTTCACCAAAAACATCTCGCGCCTGCGCGGCGCCACCGAGGCGATCAGCCAGGGAGACCTCTCCTTTGACCTGGAGGTGCCGCCCACCCGCTTCCCGGACGAAACCGACGATATGGCGCTCTCCCTGAACACCATGCTGGAGAGCCTGCGCACCCTGGTTCGCCAGATCAGGGGGACCTCTGAGCGGGTCTCCGAATCATCCCGCACCCTCTCCTCCTCGGCGCTGGAGATAAACGCCTCCACCGAGGAGGTGGCCCAGGCAATCGAGCAGATTTCCCGGGGGGCCGAAAACCAGGCGGAGATGGTGGCCAAGGGTTCCAAGGTGATCCACGAGATGGCAATCTCGGTCGACCTGGTTGCGCGTCGGGCCAAGGAAACGGCCAAGGCCGCCCGAGACACGAGCCTCACCGCCCAGCGCGGCGGCGAGCTCGCCCATGACTCCCTGGAACGGATGAAAAGCTTCTTCGACAGCGTCGAGCTGATCAGCATGCAGTTCATGGACCTGAACGCCAAGCTGCAGCAGGTCGGGAAGGTCGCCGATTTCATCGTCGACATGGCGCGCCAGACGAACCTGCTGGCGCTGAACGCCTCCATCGAGGCGGCCCGAGCGGGCGAGTACGGCAAGGGGTTCGGCGTGGTGGCGGACGAGGTGAGAAAGCTTGCCGACGGCAGCGCCAGGTCGGCCACCGACATCGTGGACATGATAGACCTCGTGAAGGTGGAGAGCCGCAAACTGCAGGAGATCATCACCGAGAGTTCCAGGAACATCGGCGCCGGCAAGAAGAACCTCGACACCACGGCTGAATCGTTCAAGCTGATCCTGGACACGGCGACCGAGACGGAGCGCCGTGCCAACAGCATCGCGGACCTGTCCAATATGCAGACCGACGGCGCCAGCAAGATGGTGGTCATGGTGGACGAGATCGCCAAGGTGGCCGAAGACAACGCCGCCTCCACCGAGGAGGTCTCCGCGGCCACCGAGCAGCAGTCGACGGCCATGCAGGAGATGGTATTCCAGACCCAGGGACTGGCGAAGCTCGCCGAGGAACTGCTCCTGTCGGTGGAGAGGTTCCGGGTCCAGGGAGAAGAGCAATAGTGACGGAGGAGCGCTTCATCCTTTTCAGCGCGGGGGGAGAAGAGTTCGCCTGCAGCCTGCAGGAGATCTCCGAGGTGATGGAGCCCCAGGCGAGCTTTCCGATCCCCCGGGCGCCCCGCCACTTCACGGGGCTCTTCAACTTCCACGGCAGCCTGACCGCCCTGGTCGATCTCGGGCTCTACCTGGGGCGCGAGGGGCAGACCGCAGCGGGGAAGGTGCTGGTGGTGGACACTAGGCGCGCCCAACTAGCCCTCGCCGTAGACGGGGTAAGCTCCATCATCACCGGTGAGGCGGTCCTCTGCGAGGAACCGGGAGAAGCCCCCCTGACAGGCGCGCTCCTGGAGACGGAGTCCGGCCGAGTCCGGCTCCTTAGCCTGGAAGCGCTCATCTGCGAGCTGGAGCAGGGGTTGTAGAGACCACGGCGCGGCCCGCAGGTCAAACACGATATCAGCCAAGAAAACCAGGAGGAATGATGGCCACCACTGTCATGATAGTCGACGACTCTCTTTTCATGAGAAAGATGCTGCGCGACATTTTAGAAGAGGAAGGTTACCAGATTGCAGCCGAGGCCTCCGACGGCGAGGAGGCGGTCGCCAGATACAAGGAGTTCCGCCCCGACCTGACCACACTGGACATCGTCATGCCGAACAAGACCGGAATCGAGGCTCTGCAGGAGATCATGGCCTTCGACCCCGCCGCCCGGGTGGTGATGTGCAGCGCGATCGGGCAGGAATCGCTCACCACGGCCGCGACCAAAGCCGGCGCCAAGGCCTTCATCCTGAAGCCGTTCAACCCCGAGCTGGTCGCCCAGGTGCTCAAGGAAGCCGAGGGGTAACCGATGGACATGTCGCAGTACAAGGCGCTCTTTCTGTCCGAGGCGCGGGAATACCTGAAGACCATCAACGAGACGGTGGTTGCCCTGGAACAGTCCCCCTCGGACCGCCCGGCGATCGACGCCCTCTTCCGGGGAGCCCATTCGCTAAAGGGAATGGCCGCATCGATGGACTACCTCCTGGTGGTGGAGATCGCCCACAGCATGGAAGACCTGATGATCCGGGTCCGGGAGGGAGAGCTCTCTTTTGAGCCAGGGGTGGCCGACCTCCTTTTGGAGGGGAGCGAGCTGATCGAGGGTCTGCTGAACGACGTGGAGCAGGATCTGCAGCAGCGCCCGACCGGAGACCTCCCGGCCAGGCTGGCCGCCTACACCCCGAGACCGGCCGGCGGGCAGATGCAGGGCGCTAAGCCTCCGGCCGCCTGCTCCCAAGCCGTGCCGGAGGCGGAACCGGCCAGGGAGCAGGCGGCCGAGGTAAGCACTGTGCGGGTGAAAACCGAGCTCCTCGACCACCTGATCAACCTGACCGGCGAACTGATCACCAACAAGCACCGCCTGCTGAACATCGGGCGCGAGCTCGCATCGGCTGCGCTAAACGACGCGGTCTCGGAAAATGGCAAGCTCTTGCGCGCCCTGCACGACGAGGTGATGAAGGTGCGCCTGATGCCGTTTGACGCCATCTGCGGCAGCTTTCAGCGCTCGGTCCGCTCGCTTGCCAGAAAGCGCGGCAAGGAGCTTCATTTCGAGCTGGAGGGACGCGAGATCGGGCTCGACCGCGGCATCCTGGAACAGCTGGTCGACCCGCTGAACCATATCCTGAGAAACGCGGTGGACCACGGCATGGAGGCAAGTGAGGAGCGGGAGGCCTGCGGCAAACCGGCCAAGGGAGCCGTCAGGCTCTCCGTCTGCAAGGACCGCGACCGTGTCCTCATCACGGTGAGCGACGACGGACGCGGCATGGCCCCTGAGCGGATGATCGCCGCCGCCATCGGCAAGGGATTGCTCACCCCGGAGGAGGCGGAAACCCTCACCCCGCGCCAGGCGCTGATGCTCGCCTGCATCCCCGGGTTCTCCACGGCCAAAGAGGTGACCGACATCTCCGGCCGCGGCGTAGGCATGGACGCGGTCGCCACCTCCATCCAGAAGCTGGGCGGCACCCTCACCATCGACAGCGAGCCTGGAAAGGGGAGCAGCTTCACCCTCAAGCTCCCGATGACCATCGCCATCATCCACGTCCTCCTCGTGCAGTGCGGCCGGTTCAAGGGGGCCGTACCGGTCACCGCCGTACAGCGGACCTTCGAGTTGAGGCGAGACCAGGTGCAGACCGTCGGCAAACGCCAGGTGTTTTGCCTGGACGAGGAGGAGATCCCGCTCTTGAGTCTGAACAGGATCCTTGGGCTGCCGCTTGGCCGTTTCCCGGACGGCATCGTGCCGCTCTTTCTGACCGAGGCCAAGGGGCGCCGGGTGGGCATCGTGGTGGACCGGCTGCTGGGGCAGCACGAGCTCTTCATCAAGCCATTGGGGAGGCCGCTTGGCAAGCTGCCGGGGGTGGCCGGAGGGGCAACACTTGGCGACGGCGAGATCGTTACTGTCTTGGAACTGGCGGACCTGCTGTAGGGCTCACGAATCTCACCCCCTGCCCTTTGACCTTTTTGTTATTTAGCTTTATCCAGCCCGGAGGCCTTACATGTCGTTTCCCGTATTGCAGGATGCCGAACTGGACGCACTGACCCAGGTGTGCAACGCCGGCATGGAACATGCCGCAGCGGCCCTCTCCCAGATGATGGGGAAGGGGGTCAGCATCGAGGTCCCCCGCCTGCAGATGGTCCATACCGCAGACGCGGGCGACCTGCTGAAGGCACAGCAGGTGATAGGTCTCCACCTGCAGATCCTCGGCAACGTGCGGGGCAGCATCCTGATTCTGCTCCATGAGCAGCACGCCCGCTGCATGCTGGAACTGCTCATTGGCCGGCCATCGCCCGCCCGCGAGCCGCTCTCGGAACTCGAGGTTTCCGCCTTGAAGGAGGTGGGCAACATCCTCGGCTCTGCCTGCCTGAACGCGTTCGGCGGGATGCTGAAGATGCCGCTGCTCCCTTCGGTCCCGGCCCTTTTCTCAGGCCTAGCGGGCGAGGTGCTGGCCCATGCCCTGGAGCCCCCCCCAAACGGCGAAGCAATCGTCATGATCGACACCATGTTCTCCATAGCGGGGGCCCGTTGCGGCGGAAGCATCATGCTGATGCCCGCCCAGGCGTCGCTGGACGCCATGCTGACCGCCCTTGGCGCCCGCTGAAATGGGTTGCACGCCCGGCGGTTGTATGGCAAAATAGCCGGTCATATCGATGCGGTCAGCAGCCTGCCGCACTCCAGCTGTGACCGGTGCCAGCAGAGCGGGCCCGGGTGGCCGCAAAGCCAGGAAGACGAAGGCGGCCGCGCAGGTCGCCTTCGCAACTTTTCAGGGAGAAAACATGAAAATAACCAGAATATTCACCCTAGCCGTCGCCCTTGTGGCCCTGGGTGCCACTTTTTGCCTTGCGGCTGAACTCTCCGACGTGGTGCGCACGCTGGAGCAGGGCTATGCGACGCTGAACGACATGCAGGCCGATTTCAGCCAGCAGAGCGTCCTGAAGGCGATGAAGCATGAGGAGAAGGGAGCGGGCGAGCTCTTCATCAAGAAGGGGGGCGGCAAAGAGGCCATGTTCCGCTTCAACTATTCGAAGCCAAAGCAGCAGATCATCTCCAACGGCAAAAAGGTCTGGTATTACCTGCCGGAGCAAAAGCAGGTGATGGTGCTTGAGCTGTCGCAGCTTTTCGAGGCGGGAAACGGCGTGGCGCTCAACTACCTGACCGGGATGGGGCAGGTCTCCAGGGACTTCAACATCAGCTTCGGGAGCCAGCCGCGGGACAAGAAGGGGAATTACCTGCTGGAACTGACCCCGAAAAAGAAGAGCCCGGCCATGGCGAAGCTGCAACTGGTAATCCAGAGTGCTGCCGTGGAGAGCTTTCTCTCCCAGGGTCGGGCCGGCAACCCGTTTCCAATCGTCTCGTCCACCGTCTACGATCAGACCGGCAACAGCACGCGGATCGAGTTCAGCAAGGTGAAGGCCAACCGGGGAGTTGGCGCCGGCAAGTTCACCTTCAAGATACCGGCTGGCGTGGAAATCGTGCAGACCAGGTAGGGACCTTTACCCGGAGGGAGGCAAGCCTCCATCCGAATGGAGCCGTGGCCTAAATCGGCACTGAGTGATGCTTTTCTTTTATGGTCGGGGTTTTAGGGCCGGCGAGGCTCCTTCGTCTTCCACCTCGGCCCTCATCAATTTTCAGGAGGTTTACCATGCCATCATTCGACATCGTTTCAAAAGTAGACATGCAGGAGGTTGACAACGCCATCAACCAGACCGTGAAGGAAATCGCCCAGCGCTACGACTTCAAGGGGTCTAAGTGCGAGGTCACCCTCGAGAAGGAGACCGTGAAGGTGCTGGCGGACGACGACTTCCGGCTGAAGGCGATCGTGGAAATCCTGCAGTCAAAGTTCATCAAGCGGAGCATCTCGCCAAAGGCGCTGCAGTACGGCAAGATCGAGCAGGCCTCGGGCTCCATGGTGCGCCAGATCATCACACTGCAGGTCGGCATCTCCAAGGAGAAGGCGAAGGAGATCGGCGCCATCATCAAGGAGAGCAAGCTTAAGGTGACCAGCCAGATCCAGGAGGATCAACTCCGGGTGACCGGAAAGAACATCGACGACCTGCAGGAGGCGATCAGGATATTGAAGGCGAAGGATCTCGACGTCGACATGCAGTTCGTGAACTTCAGAAGCTAAAGCAGAAGGGGAATTTTTTGAGCGAGAAGACCAAAGAAAAAGTGAGCCTGGTGAGCCTGGGCTGCCCGAAGAACCTGGTGGACGCCGAGGTGATGCTCGGCTACCTGTCGAGGGACGAGTACGAAGTGACCACCGACGAGATGCAGGCCGACATCATAGTCGTCAACACCTGCTCGTTCATCAAAGAGGCGAAGCAGGAGAGCATAGACACCATTCTCGACCTGGCGGACAGAAAGCACGACGCCCGCTGCAAGCTTCTGATCGTCACAGGGTGCCTGCCGCAGCGCTACCAGGAGGAGCTCGCCAAGGAGCTTCCCGAGGTCGACATCTTCATCGGTACCGGCGACTACCCGCGCATCGCCGAGATCATCGCCGAGAAGAGGACCACCTCGGAACAGCTCTGCTACACGGGGGACCCGAACTTCGTCTACAACGACGAGTTGCCCCGCCTGCAGTCGTCGCCCCACTACACGGCCTACCTGAAGATCGCCGAGGGGTGCTCCAACAACTGTGCCTACTGCGTAATCCCTTCACTGCGGGGCGCCATGCGCTCGCGTCCGCTGGCGAGCCTTCTGAAAGAGGCGAAACAGCTGGTGGACGGGGGCGTGAAGGAACTGAACATAATTGCCCAGGACATCACCGCCTACGGCAAGGACCTGCCGGACGCACCTACCCTGGAAGGGCTGCTCGGCGAGCTCGCCCTGATGGAGGGGCTCAAATGGATCCGGCTCCTCTACGCCTACCCGGACGGGGTGAGCGACTCGCTGATCGCGCTCATCAAGAGCGAGCCCAAGATCTGCAAGTACCTCGACCTGCCGATCCAGCACATCAGCGACCCGATCCTAAAGCGTATGAAGCGCAGGAGCGGCGAAAAGGAGATCCGCGCCCTGATCGGCAAACTGAGAAGGGAGATCCCCGACATCGCCATCAGGACCTCTCTGATCGTAGGCTTTCCGGGGGAGACCAGCGAAGACTTCAAGACGCTGCTGCAGTTCGTGGAGGAGACCCGCTTTGACAGGCTCGGCGTCTTTTGCTACTCGCGCGAAGAAGGGACGCCGGCGGCGGAAATGCCGGACCAGGTCTCCGAGCGGATCAAAAGGGAGCGCCACAAGAAGCTGATGCGGACCCAGGCCCGGGTCTCCTTCAAGCACAACAGGACCCTGGTGGACAGCGAAGAGGATGTGCTGGTGGAGGGGTACAGCGAAGAGACCGAGCTGCTTTTGAAGGGACGCTCCTCCAGGCAGGCGCCCGACGTGGACGGGCTGGTCTACATAACCTCAGGCAACGCCAACGTGGGAGATATTGTCCGCTTGAAGATCACCGACTCCTCCGATTACGACCTGATCGGGGAAATAAGCGGCTAAGGGTCGGCCGGGGCTTTTAATCTTGACATGAAAACCTGATGCTGTATTATTGCGTCGCTTTGAGGGACAGACGAATAACGGAGTGGATTATACATGACAGAAAAACCTGATGAAATGAAAGCGATGCTCCTAAAGCTGAAAGAGGAAACGCTAAAAGAGATCAACAAGACGGTAAAATCCGGTTCGGATATCTCGGTGAACGAGCCTAGCGGCGACATCTACGACCAGGCATCAAGCGAGCGGGACCGGGAACTCGGCCTTTTGCTGGGCGACCGTGAGCGTGAAAAACTCAAGCACATCGACGAGGCGCTGCTGCGTCTTGATGAAGGAGAGTACGGGATCTGCGAAGAGTGCGAGGAGGAGATTCCGATCGGCAGGCTGAAGATCGTTCCCTTTGCCCGCCACTGCGTGAAGTGCAAGGCGGACCTCGAAAAGCAGCAGGCGCAGACCAAGCGCTTCGAAGAGGACCGTGCCTACCGCGAGATCTCGCTGGGCGAGGAAGAAGAAGGGTAGCTCCGGCTACCACGCAGACAAAGAAAGGGGACGGCAGCGATGCCGTCCCCTTTTCTGTTGAGGCTCTTGAAGGGGCGCCCGGATCAGGGGTGACCCGGCAGCTCCCCATTGGTGATGAGCCTCTGGAATTCGCTCTTTTCGATAGAGGAGTGCCAGTGACCGGTCGCCCTCCCGAGCAGGGTGCCGCCGAGGAAGACAATCACCACCAGGGCCGCAAAGAGCATACCCGGCACCACCTTCCCCCCTTTCACGCGCAGCTGCAGCGCCTCGGGCTTCGGGCAGCTGCTCACGCAGCGCAGGCAGCCGATGCACTCCTCCGAACAGACCCTCTCCTTGTGCATGACGTCAAGGTGCGACGGGCAGGCCTTGTTGCAGCCGCCGCAGGATATGCAGGCGCTTTGCCTTCTCTCCACCTTGACCGGCGAGAGACGCGAGCAAAGCCCGAGGAGCGCGCCGTAGGGGCAGAGAAAGCGGCAGAAAGGGTTCCTGAGAAAGAAGGACAATAAGACCAGCGTGGCTACCACCAATAGCGGCGTCCCCGAGAGGTGCAGGAAGAAATCGAGCATCTTCACGTCCGCCGTCTTGTTGTAGTCGGAGAGGATGAAGGAGTTGACGCTCTCCGGCGACATCAAGAGCAGGATGGAAAACAGGAAGAAAAGCAGCAGCAGGTACTTGACCGGCCTGATCAGCCAGTCGAGGTAGGGAGGGAGCCTGAAGTTGCGCCCGAACAGCTTCACGCCGGTTTTCCAGCAGAGCTCCGTTACGGTAGATACCGGACAGATCCAGGAACAGAAGGAGCGTTTCAAGAGAAGCGAGACGGCGATCGCCGCCAGGAAAATCACCAGGGCCGCCGGATGCACCGTGTTGATGGAGCCCGAGGCGAGCCACCCCTTCAGGCTCACCAGCGCCGAGATCGGCAGAAAGGCCTCGACCCCGTCCGGGCGCGCGACGAAGGGTGTAGCGCCGCCGCTTCGGAAATGGAGCACGAAGCGGTAGAAAATCACCCCGAGATAGAGTGAGAAGCACAGAAAACCCCATTGAACCACCATCCTTACCCGCTGCACGTTCTTCTCTGCCATACCGTCTTCCTTTTCTCTGCCGGATAAACTTCCGCGGAAACTCCCAGGCTGCCGCTCATTCCGGCCCGCTCAAGTTGCGACTTATTCTGTCCAGGGTGCGTGCTACCTTCAGGATCATCAAACAACGGAGGTAACTCACATGGAACCAATGGTCGTATGCGCCCTGGGAATCGTCATCTACTGCGGATATCTGACGGTGCAGGACATCCTCGCCGACCTTCGTCAGGAGGGCTTCCTGGTCAGCCCCTTGTCCAGCAGATGGCGCGGGTGGACATTGGAAAGCGCCTTCAGAAGACTCTTCTTCACCAGGGGATTGTCCCGCTCCAGGGCCGTCAACAATTCCTTCATCTTCTTTCGCTGCAAGTCGGCGGTGCCGCAGACCGGACAGCAGCAGCAGACCACCGGGAAACGGTTGTTGCGCGAGAACGGGACAATATCCTTCTCCGGCACATAGACGAGCGGCCTGATGACCGTGGTGACTCCGTTGTCAGCGAGCATGCTGGGCGCCATCGATTTCAGAGACCCGACAAAGAACTGGTTCAAGAGCAGCGTCTCGATAAAGTCGTCCATGTGGTGCCCGAGGGCCAGCTTGTTGCAGCCGTACTGCTTGGCCAGCCCGTAGAGCGAGCCGCGCTTCAATCTGGCGCAGATGGAGCAGTAGGAGGAGTTGGGCCGGCGCTTCTCGGAAATGATCCCGTAGTGGTCCGTCTTCTCCATGTGGTAGACGAAGCCGTGCTCCTGCAGGTGCTCCTCGATGATGTCCCCGCGATAGCCTGGATATCCGGAGTCGATATTGATCGCCACCATCTCGAAACGGATCGGCGCGCGCTTTCGCAGCGTCTCCAGCATATGGAGCATGGCGTAGGAATCCTTGCCGCCCGAAACGGCAACGGCGATCCGGTCCCCCTCAGAGATCAGGTCGTAATCGGAGATCGCCTTGCCGACCCGGTTCTTGATCCTGGTAAAGAGGGTGTCTTCAATGAGCGGCACAAGGACCCCCTGGCGCAGATGACACTGCAGAACTTAGCTCACTTTGCATATTCACACCTGGCAACCGGGCGCCGGGGCCTCTGCCTGCTCCTGCAGCACCTCGCGCCTGAAGGCCTCGATGCCGATCTCCTCGATGGTCTTCCCGAGGCGCTCCTTCTTCGGCGACTGGCGGTAAAACTCCACGATCCGGGCCACGATCCGCAGCACAGACTCCTCGTCAGGGACATCGTCCACCAGCAGATCGCCCAGCCGCGCCCGGACGCCGGCGTTGCCGCCCACCATGATGCGCCACCCCTTGACGGTCCCGACCACACCGATGTCCTTCACCGAGCTCTCGGAGCAGGAGAGGATGCAGCCGGAAACGCCCAGCTTCATCTTGTTGGGAAGCTCCATGGCGTGATAGATGGAGTCCAGCTTGAGACCTAGCGATACCGAATCCTGCAGGGCGCGCTTGCAAAAGAGCGTGCCGGGGCAGATTCTGACGCTCCTGACGCAGAGACCGATCGGCGCGCCCTGCTGCTGTGCGAGCTCGCCCCAGATCGCGTCCAGCTCCTCCTCCTTGGCGCCGATCATGGCGATGCGCTGGGCAGAGGTGATCTTCAGCGAGAGCTGGTACTTGTCAGCCACGTCGCAGATCTTTCGCAGGGTCGCCGTATCGGTGAGCCCGCCCGGGATGTGAGGCGCTATGGCGTAGGTCTCCCGGTCCCGCTGGAGTATGGCGCCCTTCTCAAGGATGTCTTTCTTCACAATCTGCTCCTTTGTCTGAATTGGAATTGATGCAGGTCAAGTTTAGGTTCAAAACCAAAGCAAGGCGCGACCAGCTCTTTTGGACCGGCTCGGCCGATATTTTTTTCGCTATCCCGCGCGGTGGCTCTTGATGAACTTCACCAGTTCCACCGCGACCTGGTACTTCCCGAAAGGCGGAATCAGGTAGAAGCCGCCCACCAGATCGATCGCCCCCTCGATGAATTCGCGCGCGATGGCAAGCCCTTCCCTGACGCCGTCGTCACCGCTTCGTCCAGCCATCCTCAGCCTTATCTCGTCGGGGATCACGATGCCGGGCACCTCGTTGTGCAGGAAGTCCGCGTTTCTGCCGCTGACCAGCGGCAGCACGCCCGGCAGGATCGGGATGCCCAGCTCCCCTGTCTGCTCCAGCATCTGCTTCAGCCTCTCCAGGTCGTAGATCGGCTGGGTCTGGGCGAAGGAGGCCCCGTTTGCCACCTTCCTGGCCAGCCTGGCCACCTGGACCTCCATCTTCTGGCCATTGGGGTTGAAGGCGGCGCCGATGGTGAACCCGGTCCCGGAACCGATCGGGCTTCCCAGCGCATTCACCCCCCGGTTCAGGTCGCTCAACAGCTTTAACAGGGTGAAGGAATTTAGGTCGAAAACCGAAGAGGCCCCGGCGTCCTCGCCCAGGCTGGCAGGGTCTCCGGTGACCGCGAGGATGGAGGTGACGCCAAGCAGGCTCGCCCCCATCAGGTCGGACTGGAGCCCGAGCAGGTTTCTGTCCCGACAGGTGATGTGCGCGATCACCTCTATGCCGACCTCGCGCCGGATCAGCGAGGCGAGCGCGATGTTCCCCATGCGGACGCGGGCCAGCGGATTTTCGGCCAGGTTGATGGCGTCGGCGCCAGCCTCCTTCAGCGCGCGGCTTCCGGTCAGCACCTTGCCGCAGTCGAGCCCCCGGGGGGGATCCAGCTCCACGGTGACCACCTTTTGCTTCCCCCAGCCGGCCAGAAATCCTGCCCCGGCACTCTTTATCTGGTCTTCGGAGAGCGGGCGGCTCTTGGCCCGGATGACGGTGCGGGGGGCGGGCTTAAGTCCCTGCAGACGCTGCGCCATCGCCCTTATGTGCTCCGGGGTGGTGCCGCAGCACCCTCCCACCAGACCGGCTCCGGCAGCCGCCATCTCCAGGGCCTTGCCTGCGAAATAGTCCGGGGTGGCCCGGTAGATGTATCGCCCGTCCAGGTATTCGGGAAAGCCGCTGTTCGGGTAGGCCGCCAGCGGCAGCTCCGTCACCGCGGCAAGCCTTCTCAAGGTAGCCAGCAGCTCCAGAGGCCCCGCGCCGCAGTTGGCGCCGACCAGGTCGGCACCCGCCGCCACCAGACGCCGCGCCGCGGCCTCCGCCTCGACCCCGCCGGCAAGCCTGGAACCCTCGCCAAAGGCGAGATTGGCGATGACCGGCAGCCCGGTCTCCTTGGCCGCAGCCACCGCCAGTTCCAGCTCTTCCAGCTCGGCAAAGGTCTCCAGGATCAGCAGATCCACCCCACCTTCGGCAAGCGCCGCCGCCTGGGCGCGAAAGCAGTCCTGCACCTCTGCGGGGGAGAGCTCCCCCTTGCCGCGTCCGAGCGGGCCGATCGAGCCGGCCACAAAGACCTCATGCCCGGCGGCCGCCTGGCGCGCCAAGAGCGCTCCCTGGCGGTTTATCTCGGCAAGCTTTGCTCCCAGCCCGATGGCGGAGAGCTTCACCAGGTTCGCTCCAAAGCTGTTGGTCTCGATCACCTGCGCGCCGGCCGCCAGGTATTCCCTGTGCAGTTCCAGCACCAGCCCGGGCCGGACCAGGTTCAGGTGCTCGAAGTTCGCCTCGAGCGCCACCCCCTTCGCGTAGAGCATGGTCCCGATGGCACCGTCGCCGACCAGTACCTCGTTAGATAACCTATCCAGAAATCTGCTGCTCATCTAGCGTCCTCCCAACACCTTGATCAGGTGCGGCACCAGCTGCTTTTTGCGGGACATGACCCCTTTCATCTCGAAGACATGCGGCTCGGGCTGCGGGTACCCCATGAAGCGGGTGAAGGCCTGCCCGCCTTCCATAAGGAACATGGTGCTCTCCGTGGAGATGTCGGTCACCATCAGGCCTGCCAGGTCGAGCCCCTCCTTTTCGCGCAGCGTGGCCAGGGCCGACTTCAGTTCCCGCTTCATGGCGTTGAACTCGCCGAAGCCGAAGACCTCCACCTGTCCTACCCCGAAGCGGACCTCTCCCTGGCTGAAGAGCTTGAAGTCGGAGCCGACTACCCTCTCCGGGCTGCCGTAGCCGGAGAGCGCGCCCGAGGCGGCGAAGATCTCGGCGCCGAAGGCCTCCCAGTCAAGCCCTGCCAGAGCCGCGAGGCTTCCTACCGCCTGCCGGTCGCGCTCGGTGGTGGTCGGGGACTTGAGGATGACCGTGTCGGAAAGGATCCCGGCCAGAAGCAGGGAGGCGATCTGGGCCGAAAGGGGTACGCCATGATCGGCGTAGAGCGAGGCGATGATGGTGCAGGTGGAGCCTACCGGTGCGGTTATAAAGGGGATCGGATTACTGCTGGGGGCATTGCCGAGCTTGTGGTGGTCGATCACCTCCAGTATCTCCAGATCCTCCGCGCCAGGCACCGATTGGGACAGCTCGTTGTGGTCGACCAGGATGAGGGCATACGGGAGCGGGGCGAACAGGGAGGATTTGGTGGCCACCCCGGCCAGCGCCCCGTCCTCCTCAAGCACCAGGACCGCGGTCTCGCCGGAGTGCATAAGCTTGTCCCGCAGGCGCCCGAGCGGCTCCCCCACGGAGACGCTTTCGTAGAGCGGCTCGGCCAGATGCCCCGCCGGCGTGGAAAGCCTGGCCCGCGACACGGTGGCCGCCGTATCGAACGGCGTGGCCAGCAGCGTCACCCCTCTCTCCCTGGCGAGTTCTGCGACATCTGCGTCAACGGCGAGCCCGCCGGTTACCACGAGCAGACGGACCCCCCGCTCTATGGAGGAGAGCTGTATGGCACGGCGGTCCCCGGTAACCACCACCAGGGTCTGCGGGTCGAAGCCGTCGATCCTGGCATTGAAGGACCCCTCCCCCATGGCGCCGACGAAGAGGTGCAGGGTCTCGATGCCGGTCTCTGGCGCGCCTGCCAGGAAATGCGCCTCCAGGCAGGCGGCCAGCGAGGCGAGGGAGGCCGTCACCAGCCTGAGCGAATCCGGGCCGGTCAAAAGGGAGCGCTCGGCGATTTTCAAAAGCGGGATCACCCCGACCGGCGCGCCCAGCTCGTCCAGCACGGGAAGCATCCTGATGCTGTTGTGGTGGAAGAGCTCCAGGGCACTCAGAAGCGGATCCGTCGCCTGCACCGTCACCGGCGTGCGCCGGATAACGTCACGCACCTTCGGGTGGACGTCGGCCAGATAGAGCGGCGCCTCCATGCCGAGCCGCGCGAGGAGCCAGGTGGTCTGCGGGTTGAGCGCGCCCGCCATGGCGGCGGTCACCCTTTCACTGCCAAGCGCGCGTTTCAGCCCGGCGTAGGCTATGGCGGAGGCGACTGAGTCTGTATCGGGATTTCTGTGACCGACTACGTAAATCTGTTTTTTCATGGTTCCTCAAGTGGTATGCCCGCGCAGCAGCCTGGAGCCAGGGTCGGCGCAGTGGCTGGCCTCGGCGTCTTGCGCGGGCACCGGCATTAATTTAGTCGTCTTTTGACCGCGATCCGTATAAAATGACGGCCGCTAGCAAAAGTGAAAAGGAGATTCGAGCATGCATGCATTAGTGGATTGGCTTTTACAGACCATAGGGGCGATGGGGTATCCTGGCATCTTCCTGCTGATGGCGATGGAGAGCTCGATCATTCCGGTACCAAGCGAACTGGTGATGCCCCCGGCGGGATACCTGGCCCAGCAAGGCAAGATGAGCATGACTGCGGCCATCCTCTGCGGCACGGTTGGAAGCCTGGTCGGCGCCTACGCAAATTACTTCGCCGCGCAATACCTCGGGCGACCGCTGCTGCTTAAATACGGCAGATACGTCTTCATAACCGAGGAGAAGTTTGCCAAGGTGGAGAGATTCTTCCTGAAACACGGCGAGATCTCGACCTTCATCGGCAGGCTGCTGCCGGTGGTGCGGCATCTGATCTCGCTCCCCGCGGGGCTTGCCGGCATGAACCACCTGAAGTTCTCACTCTACACACTGCTCGGCGCCGGACTCTGGGTGACGGTGCTGACCTGCATCGGCTACGTGATCGGCAGCAACCAGCAACTGATCATGGAGTACTCCCACCACGCACTATTCGTCGTGCTACTGCTAAGCTCCCTGATCGTGCTGGTCTATGTCTGGAGGCAGCGCAGAAACGGCGCCCGCTAGCGGCGTCTCCCGCAGCACCCTCTCTTGAATCCCCGACATAATAGATAGGGGCGGGTCCAGGACCCGCCCCTATCTACCAAACTGCCCATCGCCCTCTTCCCCCCCGCCGGGAGCAAAGAAGAGCGAACCTTCCTTTCCCTATTTGGGGACCTTCTCCCAGTCTTCCAGGAACTTCTTGATCCCCGCATCGGTCAGCGGATGCTTGGCAAGCTGCAACATCACCGAATACGGAATGGTGCAGACGTCGGCGCCCAGCAGTGCCGAGTTCAGCACGTGTATCGGATTGCGGATGCTCGCCACGATGATCTGCGCATCATAGCCGTAGTTGTCGAAGATGGTCCTGATCTCTTCGATGATCCCCATGCCGTCCTGGGAGATGTCGTCCAGGCGCCCGACGAACGGGGAGACGTAGGTGGCACCCGCCTTGGCGGCCAGAAGCGCCTGCATCGGCGTGAAGATCAGTGTGACGTTGGTCTTGACGCCCCTGGAGGAGAGCGTCTTGGTCGCCTTCAGCCCCTCCGGGGTCATCGGCAGCTTGATGACGATGTTAGCATGGATCTTGACCAGTTCGGTCGCCTCCGCGATCATGCCGTCGTGCTCCAGGGAGACCACCTCGGCGGAGATAGGTCCGTCTACAATCCCGGTTATCTCCTTGATTACTTCCTCGAAGCGCCGGCCGCTCTTGGCTATCAGCGACGGGTTCGTGGTAACCCCGTCAACCAGTCCTAGTTCGTTTGCCTCGCGTATTTCCCGCACGTCCGCTGTGTCGATAAAAAACTTCATCCATACCCTCCGCTTTTGTTTGTTGTTACCTCTTGTGCTGAATCTTCTCGAACTGCTGCAAACAACCTAGAGAGCAGAAGTGATGGCGCTTCCCCTCCAGGGTACCCACCACCGCGTCGGCCTCCGACACGTACACTCCGCAGACCGGATCCTGATAGGTCTCCGTCGCGGCTGACTCTTTTTCAATCTCGGGCGCCACCTTGCTGCGCACCAGCCGGTACACCAGGTAGCCGACCAGCATCAGGATCAGAAATCGCACGTTCTCCCCCCTTCAAATTCTCGCCACCGTCTCGGTGGTGGTAAGTGCTGCGAGCAGTTCGACGATGCTCCTGCCGAGGGAGGGATGCACCAGGGCGGGGTCGATATCGGCAAGCGGCTGCAGTGCGAAGCGCCGCTCGGCTAGATGGGGGTGCGGAACGGTTAGCTGCTCCCCGGAAAGGACAAGGTCCCCGTAAAGAAGTATGTCGAGATCCATGCTGCGCGGGCCCCAGCGTCCTGAGTCGACCCGGTTGAACACCTGCACTTCGATCCGCTTCAACTCGTCGAGCAGCGCCAGGGGTGGCAGTGTGGTTACCAGGCGGGCCGCGGCGTTATAGAATTTATCCTGCACTACGCCGCCCACCGGCTCCGTTTCGTAGAAGTGCGACAAGGCGGTGACCCTCGTCCCAGGCAGCCTGGCGAGCTCGGCTACCGCAGCCAGAAGCTTCTGCTCCCGGTCCCCCAGGTTGCTTCCCAATCCTATGTAGGCGCATTCTTCCACAGCCTGCGATTAGAGCACATATCGCTTCTTTTTTCAACCCCGGGCAACCGGGTGCCTAAAGCCGCCACTGACGCGGACTATCAGCAGCTACAGGTTATCTTTATTCCAATCAAATGCTATAGTATACGCTCTAATCCACTTCCGGCTGCTGATTCGTCGAACAGGCAGGAAGTAAACCAGCGGCTAAAGAGCTTCTCATGGAGCTTTCAGCTCATGAGTTGGGACATTAAACAGGCAACCAGGCGGATGACCATGACAAATAATATCGACGATCTTGCCGGGCCAGCGGGAGAGGAGCTTTTCAGGCTCGGCACCGAAGCGCTGGCCGGCAAGGATTACCCGGCGGCGCAGCGCTATTTGCAGGCAGCGCTGGCGAGAAAGCGCTCGCCCGATCACCTTTCGCAGTACGCGCTGGCCCTCGCGCACCAGAGCGGGGATCTTCAGAAAAGCCTGACCCTCTGCCGGGAGGCCATCCAGCGTGAGCCGAGAAATCCCGAACATTTTCTCAGGATGGGTGTCATTTACCTTATCGGGGGGAGAAGGAAGGAGGCGATCAGGATCTTCCACCTGGGGCTGCGGGTCGGCAAGCATCCGGCCATCACCAGGTGGCTCGCTTTTCTGGGGCACCGTCAGAAGCCGATGCTTCCCTTCCTGTCCCGAACCAACCCGCTGAACAAGTACCTCGGCAAACTGAGGCGAAGCCTTTCGGAGAAGAAGCGAAGTTCCTAGCTGTCATTTTTTGAACAACATAAATGCGCGGGAGGGGAGATGATCCATTATCTAACACTTAAAAGCCGGGAGAGGACGGAACTGATCGACATCACGGCGCGGGTGGAGGAGCTGGTGATAACGGCAGGTGTGACGAGCGGCTGCTGCGAGGTCTTTGTGCTGCATACCACTTGCCGGCGTCACGCTGAACGAGGGGGCGGATCCTGCGGTAAAGCGCGACGTCGCGAACTGCCTGGACCGGCTGGTCCCGGACGCCCATTATTTCACCCATGCGGAGGGGAACTCGGCCGCCCATGTGAAGTCGAGCATGATCGGCGCCTCACAGCGGCTCCTGGTGGACAGGGGCAAGCTGCTGCTTGGCACCTGGCAGGCCCTTTATTTCTGCGAATTCGACGGCCCCAGGGAGCGCCGGGTGGCTGTCAAGATTCGAGCGGACGGCTAAACTCTGCAGCCGGAGGCAAGCCGACCGGCTGAGCGCACTGCCGGCCCGCGATTGCGGGCCCTAAAGGACCGGCAGGAAGCGGAGCGGTCAGCCGAAGTGGTCGAATCCTCGCAGCTCAGGGGCGTAAGAGCTGCCGCTGGCTGTGACAAGCTCCACGCCTTCACCGGCCACAATCTCGCCAATCTCCGTCAGCCGGAGTCCCTGGCTCTCGAAGAGCGCCTGAAGCTCCCCCCCCCTCTCCTTCCGGGCGCAAAAAAGCAACTCGTAATCCTCCCCGCCGGAAAGCGCGAGAGCGAAGGGGTCCGCGCCGCAGGACGCGCGGTACTCAGGCGAGAGCGGAAGCCTCTCCAGATCGAGCCTGGCCCCCACCCGGGACAGCTCGCAGATGTGGCTTAAATCCGACAGCACCCCGTCGCTTATGTCAATCATGGCGCTGGCAAGTCCCGCCTCGGCCAGGGCAACTCCGGCCGCCACCCGCGGCTGCGGGTCCAGCTGCCGCTGCACCAGGAACCCTTCCCGCACCCCCAGCCTCAAATCCCGCAGCCCTGCCGCCGCATCTCCCACCGTTCCCGTTAGATAAATCAGGTCTCCGGCCGCGGCGCCGCTTCTCTTTACCACCAGCTCAGGTCGCTGCTCCCCGAGCGCCGTGATGGAGATCACCAGGCCGGCCTTGGAGGCGCAGGTATCGCCGCCTACCAGCGTCACGTCGAAGTGCGCCGCCTCTTCCAGGATGCCGGCCGTGAAAAGATCGATAAAGTCGACCGGGATCTCGGGCGGAATGGCAATGCCCAGCAGGAAATGGCGCGGATGGGCACCCATGGCCGCCAGATCGGACAGGTTTACGGCGAGGGATTTTCTGCCGAGGCTTTGCGGGTCGCAAAAGGAGAGGTCGAAGTGGACCCCCTCCAGCAGCATGTCGGAGGTGATCAGGGTGACTGTTCCGGGGGCAGGGAGCAGGGCCGCCGCGTCATCCCCGATGCCAAGCGGAACCGAGGGTGACGGGGCGACCTTCTCTGCAATCCTGTTTATGAGGCCGAATTCGCCCAGTTCGGCAAGTTTCAAACCTTCGCCCCTGCGCTAACTCCCTTGCCGGGGGTGCCGACCATCCTTTCGCGCCCCAACTTCGTCTTGGGGGGCTCGGTCTTGGGCGGCTTTGCCTTGGGCGCCGCGGGGGGGGGATAGTTCTCCAGCGCGACGGCGAGCACATCGTCGATGCTGGAGGCGGTGACGATCTTCAGTTTTTTCAGGATGGTCTTTGGCACGTCCTCCAGGTCCTTGAAGTTCTGCACCGGTATGACAATGGTGGTGACGCCCAGGCGCGCCGCCGCCAGGATCTTCTCCTTCAAGCCGCCGATCGGGAGCACCTTGCCGCGCAGGGTGATCTCGCCGGTCATGGCGACTTCCTTTCTGACCGGAATGCGGGTGAGCGCCGAGACCAGCGCCGTCGCCATGGTGACCCCGGCCGAGGGGCCGTCTTTGGGAATGGCTCCGGCCGGGACGTGCACGTGGATGTCCATGGTGGCGTAGAAGTCCTCCGGCAGCTGCAGCTCGCCGGCGCGCGCGCGTATGTAGGAGAGAGCCGCCTGCACGGACTCCTTCATCACGTCGCCAAGCTGTCCGGTCAGGGTCAGCCCCCCCTTTCCTTTCATGACGCTCGCCTCCACGAAGAGGACCTCGCCGCCGACCGGAGTCCAGGCAAGTCCGGTGACGACGCCGACTTCGTTTCGCTCCATCTCCTCTTCACGCAGGAACTTGGGCGGTCCCAGGTATTTGGCGACCGTGCCGGCGGTGATGCCGAAATGCCTGCTCTCGCCTTCGGCTACCTTTCTTGCCACCTTGCGGCAGATGCTGCCGATCTCGCGCTCCAGGTTCCTGAGCCCCGCTTCCCTTGTGTACTTGGCGATCAGGGTGCGCAGCGCCTCCTCGGAGAAGTTGATGATCTCCTCGGTGATGCCGTTCTCCTTCACCTGGCGCGGTACCAGATAACGCTTGGCGATGCCCAGCTTTTCCTCCTCCGTGTAACCCGACAGGTTGATCACCTCCATCCTGTCCCGAAGCGGACCCGGGATGGTGTCCATCTGGTTCGCCGTCGCGATGAACATCACGTTCGACAGGTTGAAGGGGAGGTTTATGTAGTGGTCCGAGAAGCTGTTGTTCTGCTCCGGATCGAGCACTTCCAGAAGCGCCGACGAGGGGTCTCCGCGAAAATCCGAGCCGAGTTTATCCAGCTCGTCCAGCATGAAGACGGGATTGTTGGAGCCCGCCTGCTTCAGCCCCTGGATGATCCGCCCCGGCAGGGCCCCCACGTAGGTGCGCCGGTGTCCGCGGATCTCCGCCTCGTCGCGTACCCCGCCAAGCGAGATGCGGACGAACTTCCGTCCCATGGCGCGCGCGATCGACTTGCCGAGACTGGTCTTGCCGACCCCCGGGGGTCCCACGAAGCAGAGGATCGGGCCCTTCATCTTCTTCTTCAGCTTTCTCACCGCCAGGAACTCCAGGATCCGTTCCTTCACCTTTTCCAGGAAGTAGTGGTCCTCGTTCAGGATCTCCGAGGCGCGATTGATCTCAAGGGAATCCTTGGTCGCCTTGCCCCAGGGGATCTCGACCAGCCAGTCGAGATAGGTGCGCAGCATCCCCGCCTCGGCTGCGTCAGGGTGCATCTGCTCCAGCCGCCCCAACTGCTTCAGCGCCTCCTTCTCCACCGCCGCCGGCATCTTGGCGCTCTCGACCGACTTCCTCAGATCGGCGATCTCCTCGCTCCTCGCATCCGTCTCGCCAAGCTCCTGCTGGATGGCGCGCAGCTGCTCGCGCAGGTAATACTCGCGCTGGCTCTTCCCCATCTCCTCTTTGGCGGCGGACTGGATGCGTGCCTGCATGTTGAGGAGCTCGCTCTCCTTGTTCAGGAAATCGTTCACCCGCTTTAGGCGCTCCAGGGGATCGATCACCTCCAGCAGTCCCTGCGCCTCCTCTACCTTCAGGCCGATGTTGCTGGCAACCAGGTCGGCGAGGCTGCCGGGCTCCTGCATGTTCTCGACGATCACCATCACCTCGGGGGAGACGGCCTTGCCCAACGCCACGATCTTGCCCAGCTCCTCCTTCACGGTGCGGATGAGCGCTTCCGCCTCCAGGGTGTTCTCCAGCGCGGCCGGCTCCACCAGGCGGTCGATGCGCACCGAGTAGAAAGGCTTCTCCGCCAGGTACTCGGTAACCCTCGCCTTGGTGAGCCCCTGCACGAGGATCTTCACCCGGCCATCAGGAAGCTTCAGCATGCGCATGATCATCGCCACCGTGCCGACCTCGTAAATCGCCTCCGGAGCGGGATCTTCGTCGCCTACGTCCCTCTGGGTCGCCAGAAAGATCATCCGGTCCTTGGAGAGGGCGTAGTCAACGGCATTTATGGATATTTCACGCCCCACGAAGAGCGGCAGTATCATGTAGGGATAGACGACCACGTCCCGTACCGGGAGCAGCGGCAGTATCTCCGGTATGCTCAGTTCTTCAGCTTCCTGCCTGTTTTCCATCTTACTCTCCTTACTCAATCGGGATCTCCCGGATATGCGTCTTTTTGTCCTTGCACCAGGGGAATACCACCGTCAAAAGTCCCCGCCGGTAGCGCGCCTGCACCCGGTCCAGGTCCGCCGTGGGCGGGATCTCGATCGCCCTGCAGAAGCGGCCGGTAGAGCGCTCCAGGCAGATGTAATTCACGCTCGGCACGGCCCCCTCACGCGTAGTACCCTCCACCACCAAAGTGGAGCAGCAGATACTAAGCGTGATGTCTTTCGCCTCGCATCCCGGCAGTTCCACCTCCACCACGAAAGAGCCGGCCGACTCGTATATATCGACAAGCGGCGAACTCTCTTGCTCGGCGAACCCCTCCCGTCCTTCAAGGGTGGAGAGGTAGCGGAAGATCTCGTCCATCTGCTGGCGAAACAGGTTCAGCCATTCCAATGGTTCTTTCGGAATCACCGCCATGTTGTCCCTCTGGGCTGGCCAGGGCCGCCTGCTGCAGTTGGCCCTGGCCGTGGAAGCGAACCTAAAAAACCGGCCCCCCGCGGTAGCCACGGCAGGTCGGTGCAGTTGATTTAACCATCTTTATCATGAAAGTCAAGGTAATCCGCGCTAACCTGAGGGCTGGCGCCCATTTACCCGACAAAGCGGGTCAAGCTGCCGGCATCACTGTCGAAAGAAGGATTAGAATTGAATTTTAGGGCGGTGATGTGTATAATCCGCCAACCGCACGGGTCCCTACCCGGCCGCCGGTGGCAGCTCTGGCCGGCTAGACGAGGGGCGTCTGTCAAGGACGGCTCCCCAAACGCAAACCTGTATCAGCTAAAAAAGGGCCTTACATGAAAAGATACGCAGCGCTATCCTCGCTTCTGGCGGTGACCCTGTTCTCCACCGGATTCAACTGGCCGTTTCCTGCCAGTGACAGCTGCCGGGCTGCCAAGAAGCTCGTCCTTGAGCTGCCCGGGCAACCGAGCGAGGTGAAGAGAACGGAGACCGAAAAGCGGGTGATGGAACTCTGTCCGACCGGTGCTGCCGGACACTTCCTGAAGGGACTTCAGTTCGAGCGCAGCGGCAACAGCGATGCAGCGATCATGGAGTACCGGGATACACTGGCCATAGACCCTGATTTTTACCCTGCCAGCGGCAACCTCGGTCTTTTGCACCAGAAAAAGGGTGCCAGCGAGGAGGCAGCGGTTGAACTCTCGGCAGGACTAAAGACCGGGGACCGCCGCTACAACGCGGCTCTTGCCCGCATCTTCGCAGAAAAAAAACTCCACCAGCTGGCCATCTTTCACTACCGGGAGGCGGTGGCCGCCTTCCCGGCAGACGCCTCACTGCACTGTGAACTCGGCCAATCCTATGCAAGCATCGGGCAAAAGCAGATGGCGGAAGACGCATACCGGACGGCACTTGCCATCGAACCGGGCAACGGGCGGGCGCGACTGGGCCTTGGGGCCCTGCTGCTGGACCGCGGCGAAACAGACAAGGCGGTAAGCGAGCTGAATCAGGCAGCTATCGTCGAGCCGGGCAACAGGGAAATCCACCGGCTGCTCGCCGAGGGCTACACCCGCAAAGGCGATCTGAAAAGCGCAGAATACGAGCGCGTGCTGGCCGGAATCGCCCAGCAGCCGGCGGCGGCGCCCAAGGTTGACCATCTCGCCCTCGGTGACGGATACCTGGTCGGCAAGGACTACGAGATGGCGGCCAGTGAATACCGGCTGCGCCTGGCGGAAGAGCCTGAGGACGCCGTCGCGCAGCAGCGGCTGGCAGACTGCCTGCTGGCAACAGGCCACGACGACGAAGCGATGAACTACTATCGCGACGCGCTGCGCAACAAGGCGGACAGCGCACAACTCCATTTCAATCTCGCGACCATCTATGAGCGAAAAGCGCTACTGGACGAGGCCGTGGTCGAATACCGGCAGGTACTGGCGAGCACCCCGGAAAATGAGCAAGCACGCCAGCGCCTGGCAGACATCTACACGCTGCGCGGCAGCTTTCAGCAGGCGCTGGAGCAGTACCAGGAGTCGGTCCGGAGAAACCCCGCGGACCCCGTAATTCTGTTAAAACTCGCCCGCGCCTTTGCCAACACCAAAGACCTCCCCGCTGCGGCCGAGGCGTACTACGCCGCCCTCAAGCTCGACAACCAATCGATAGAAGCTCACCGTGAACTCGCCCATCTGCAGAGAAAACGAAACCTGACCGACGAGGCCGCCAAGGAATTCCAGGAAGTCCTGAGGCTTAAAAATGACGACAGCGAGGCGCGCACTGCTCTCACCGCAATCTACGTAAGGAACAAGCAGTATGATGCACTTGCCGCGCTGTTAGAGGAAGGTGCCGAGCTCGCCCCACTTGACCCGAACGCCCATTACAAGCTCGCCCTGGTCTATGAGTTCAAGGAGCAGTGGCCCGAAGCGATCGCCCATTACCAGGAGGCGGTAAACCTGAAAGCCGACCATGCCAAGGCGCTGAACGCCATGGGACGGGTACATATGAAAAATGGCCAGATTGCCCAGGCCAAAGAATTCCTTGAGGCTGCCAAAAGAGCCGATCCCGGGCTTGAGGAGGCAAATGTTCTCCTGAGCAACATAAGAGACGAGCTGACCCCTGAGCCGAGAAGTTACCGCAAACATAAAGTGTCGAAGAGAGGAAAGTCCCTGAAAAAGGCGAAAAAAGGGAAAAAGCAAAAAGCCGCCGGCAAGAGTAAGTCGTCCAAGAAAAAATCCAAGAAAAGCAACAAAACCAAGAAGTCCAAGAAGTCCAGAAAAAGCTAGCATCGGCGGCTGATACGCCCACAGTAGAACCCACCAAGGCAGCCGTAAAACGGCTGCCTTTTTTTATCCTGACGCCCAGCGGTGTCGGCATTGTTTGCTCCAGGGAAAGCCTGGCAATTACGGCCGAAAGCCTCCGGGAACGCCGGTGGCTCACCTCCTGGCCGCCTTTACGAAAGCCCCAGTTCCGCTGGCAATTTCATTGCCGCACCCGATGGTAATCGTCTAGACTAGTTTCCATCCGGAAACTCCGGATGGGAAACGGTTGGTTTCCGATTCGGAAAGTGGGGATTTTTCGTCCTGGCAAGGAAACCGAGGGGGTTGCGCGGAGGCGTACATAAGTACGCCGCACAAGCAAGCCCGAAGGTTGACGCCGCCAGGGCGGAAAAGCACCCTTTCCGGACGGAAACTAAGTAGCTCGCCGCCAGGGTTTCAGGCAGCTGGCGCACAAAGGGAGAAGAGCAGATGATTACGGTGTACAGCGCCCCCAATATAACCCTTTTGAGCATTTTCAGAAGCATCCTGGAGGGGCACGGGATCAAATGCCGGGTCAAAAACGAGTTTATCTCTGCCGGCATCGGCGACCTTCCGCCCATCGAATGCTGGCCGCAGTTATGCGTGGAGGAGAACGACCTCAGTGAGGCGAGGCGATTGCTAGCCGAGGCGCTGACGGCGGACAACGAAGCGGCCGGCACCTGGAGATGCGAGACATGCGGCGAAGATATCGATTGGCAGTTTGCCCTCTGCTGGAAATGCGGGAAAGGTTCAGCAACTGCGGAGTAGGGTGTTGCTTGCGCATCAGACAGCTGAGCGACGCACCACAGGCGCACAGATGAGAAAAGGCCGGAGCAGATGCCCCGGCCTTTTCGTCTTCGTCGCCCAAATTGTGTGTGAACCTATTTTTCAGGATTCCCCTGTCAGTGGGATTATGGCCACCCTGGCCGTTCCCGCACCGTAGAAACCCAGCTTCTTTGCCGCAGCCCGCGAAAGATCTATGAACGGGATACTCTTCTTGCGGCAACGGTCATTGACGACAACCGTCACTTCCTTATCGTTGGCAAGGTTCCTGACCCGAACCCTGGTGCCAAGGGGAAGACTCTGATGGGCGGCCGTCATCTTGTCAGGATGATAACGTTCTCCCGAAGTGGTCCTTCTCCCTTGATACTTCTTGGCGTAGTACGAGGCAATGCCAACCAACTTTTTCACCAACGGCGTCTTCTGCGATGCTACACTGCTCACTTCCGGTTTTTCTACTACGTTTTCTGCAGCCAGCAGGGGAAGCGTGTGGATCGGGAGGAGCATGAAGCAAATGACGCATATACGCGCCATGCTGCCGCTCCGCTCGTTTGATGCCATGCGCACCTCCTTTGTTGGGCGAGGTGATCGTATATCATCCGGGGGCTGAAAAGTCAACAACTATTGAGCCGCCACAGCCGTAAACCATTGACAATCAAAGGTTTTCAACGACACGTCTATAGCTTTGCCGCCAGGCGCACCGGGTTTGCACCCGGGCGCTGGCCGATGTTAGTAGTGTCGGTGATGATCACCACCTCCCGGGCAGAACCGTCCACCTCGGCGGTCGGGAACGCGTAGCGGTTCAGTACAAACCACTTGCCGGTCTGCTCGTGAAGGAGTTCCACCCCGGCTGCCTCCAGGTGCCCTTTCAACCCGTGCTCCTCGAGAAACGGCAGCAAGTCCCGGTCGACGATGTCCCGGTGGGCCTGGCCGGCAAAGGTCTCCACAGCATGGTTGAACCTGCGGATCTTACCCCACTGATCGGCCAGGATGAACATGTCGCTGATGCAGTCCATGGTCTGTTCCCACTCCCTCCTGATCCCCTCCATCTGATGAAACAGGTTTTTCAGCTCCTCGTGCTTCATGTAGAGCCTCGCGTCGCTCTCCAGAAGTTCCTTCTCCAGAAGTTCCTTCTCCAGAAGTTCCTTCTCCAGGTGCCTTTGATCGGTCACATCGCGGGAGATGGCGATCAAACAGGCCTCGCCGCCATACTCGATCACGTCTGCCGACCAGAGCAGCTCCCGGACATCCCCGGACTTCACCCGGAACCGGACGTCGAGGTTGCGCACGTGCCCGTACTGGTTCAAAAGCCGCAGCATAACCATGCGGGCGTCCGGGTCGGCCCAGATTCCGATCTCGGTGGAGGTCTTGCCGATCACCTCGTCCCTTCGGTAGCCGGTGCTCTCCTGGAACGCCTCGTTCACGTCGATGTAGGTGCCGTCCTGTGCGCGGGTGATGACTATGGTGTCGGGGCTGGCATGGAAGGCTTTGGAGAACTTCTCTTCGGAACTGCGCAACGCCTGTTCCGCCTCGATGCGCCAGCTTACGTCCTGGCTGGTGCCGACCACGCGCAGCGGCTCTCCCTGGGCGTTATAGGTGACCTCGGCCCGGACCGAGAGGGTACGCACCACTCCGCCAAACAGCACGATCCTGTAATCCAACAGGTAGGCCTTATTGTTGTAGATGGCATCATTGACCGACTTGATCACCATCTCCCGATCGGCCGGGTGCACCGCCTGCAGGGCTCGCTCGTGGCTAGGAAGGAAGGTTTCCGGCTCGACGGCGAAGATGCGATACATCTCCTCGGACCAGCTGAGCGTGTCGCTCGTCAAGTCCCAGTCCCAATTGCCCAGCCGTGCGATGCGCTGGGCGACGTCGAGGGTCGCCCTGCTCTCCCGGAGAGCCTCCTCTACCCGTTTCTGGGTGCTGATGTCAACAAGCGACAGGACTGCCTGGTCCGTGCCGGTGATGGCGGCCCAGTTCCCGGCCACCGCCCTGCTCGCACCGCTGCGATCCACCATCTGCAGCTCAAAGCATTGCTGCAGTGCTGCAGATTTGTGCCAGTCGAGGCAGATCTGCTCAAGCGGGTTCTCCCGGTCCGGGTCGCTAAGGAATTTAGACAGGAAGATCTTTCCTTCGATCTCCTGGCGGTCATAGCCCGTCAGCGCCTCGAACCCTTTGTTCACCATCTGCAGCATCCCGTCCGGGAGCATGATCGCCATGGCGGTGCCGGTGTTTTCGAAGATAGCCCGGTACCTCGCCTCGGACTCCTTTAGTAGCGCCTCCGCACACCTGCGGACCGTGATGTCGCGCGTCACGTGCAGAACCCTTTGAGCCCCAAACTGCAGGTCCCCGACCGGGTAAGTGGAAATCTCCTCGTAGAGCTGCCGCCCGTCGCTGCCACGGTAACTGACTTCACAGGTTGCCGGGGCTCCGCTGGCGGCGCTTGCCGCTAATTGCGCCAGGATCTCCTCCGGAAGCCCGCGCAGGGCGACCAGATCGGGAAGGCTTAAAGCCCGGGCCTCGCTTTCGGTAAGGAGGTGTTTTTGAAGGAATCCGCGATTGGCCCCGGTAATGGTAAGCCCGGCCGTTTCGACCACACAGATCGCGTCGTTTGAGGACTCAAAAAAGATGCAGGAGAGTTCGTCGGAGTGTTTGAGCGCGGCCTCGGCCCTGTTGCGGTGCTCGCAAAAGATCGAGACGACGACCACGCAGACGGCCAAGAGACATGAGGAAAAGGTCCGCATCCAGAGCTCATGAGGGTCACTTACGAAAAGCTCCTGGGAAAACGACCGGTCACCAAAAAAAAGCGCGCCGACCAGCGCATCACAGATCCAGAACAGGATGATAAAGACAACGGCTAAAAGAATCTGTCGGTTCCATCTGCAACGGTTTGACATCCGGAAAACCTCCAGAACGTTAACAGCACTTCTTAACGTTTCGGCAGCAGTGCAGCTAAACTTGAAAAAATCCGCAAAATAATCGCAAAGGAAGCTTTTGTGTTGGCACCAGGGGGGAGGCAATCGGCGCTAGTCCGGAAGCGGGTCGAATCAAAGGGCGCCAGCAGGATTTCATTCCACAAAGATAGATTCAGCTGACGGCGCTATGATACCTGCCGCAGCTGCTCTTTCCAGGAGCAGCCGCACCGCGCCCTTCCCCTCCTGGCCCAAGCCGCGGGAGAAGTCGTTCACGTACAGCCCGATATGGGCGTCACACACCTCGTCGCTCATCTCCTGAGAGTGGGCGCGGATATAGGGGCGGGCCTCGGAGGGGTGCGCAAAGGCGAACTGTACACTGCGGGCGATGCCCCGCTCCAGGGCCAGCAGCGTCTCCCTCCCCAGGCTGCGCCGTGCGGCGATGCCTCCCAGCGGTATCGGGTGCCCGGTCTCCAGTTCCCACCACTGGCCTAGGTCGATGATCTGCAAAAGCCCTTGAGAGGCATAAGTGAAGCGCGACTCGTGGATGATGACGCCGGCCGCAACCGAGCCGTCGGCAACCGCCCCCATGATCCTGTCAAACGGGAGGTAGACGAAATCCACCAGTGCCGGGTCGAAAAGCCTCAGCAGCAGGGCAGCGGTGGTATACTCCCCGGGAAGCGCGATCTTTCGACCGGCAAGACGCCTCGGGTCGAGCGGCTCACGCGCCACCAGCAACGGGCCGCAGCCGCGACCTAGTGCCCCGCCGCTGTCAAGCAGCAGATAATCCTTGAGGATGCGCCCCAGCAGATGGCAGGAAACCTTGGAGACGTCCAAAACCCCGGAGAGCGCCAGGCGGTTCAGCGTCTCCACGTCCTCAAGCCTCTCCTTGAAGGTCAGTCCGTCGCACGGCACCCGCCCGTGCACCAGCGCGTCAAAGATGAAGGTGTCGTTGGGACAAGGGGAGAAGCCCAAAGAGAGGGGTTTTTTAGGCATCTCATCCTCATTGCGGGGAAGTTTGTCACTGGCTGTGGTCATTTCAGTACCCTGTCCTGTTTCATTCCCGCCTGCGGCTCTGCATCAACCGCTTCTGGGGCAGCATAATCTACAGTAATTCAGCAGCAGGCATCTTGGCTATAGATACCGTTAAGGTCCTTTTCTTCGGGCGACAGGCCTTCGAGGTAGAGGAGCAGAAACCTCTGAACTTCAGTTACTGCCTGCTTCAGGTCCCAGCGCACCAGGTCACGATCCTCGACCATGTTGCTGATGCCGCGCACCTCCAGGAGGGGGACCTGGTAGATGAGCGCCACCTGCGCCAGCGCCCCTCCCTCCATGTTCTCGCAGATGCCGGGAAAACGCCGCAACAGCTCTGCTGCCTGCCTGTCCGTGCCGCTGCAGGTGGAGACGGTCAGAAAGGGGCCGAGAACCGCGGTGAAACCGTGCTCCAGCGCACACCCGAGAGCCGCGGCCGCGATTTCCGGCGAGAGCCGGATGTCGTTGAAGATCCGCTCGCCGCGTCCCTGGAAAAGAGGGATCCCGATCAGCTCGAGCCCCCTCCAACCCTCGGGGGTCTGCACCCCTTCATCGGCAAAAGTCTCGCTGGCGGCGACCGCGAGATCGCCCACCGAAAGGCCGCACCCCGGGAAGGCCCCGCCGCAGCCGGTGTTGATCACCAGGCGGGGCCGGAAACGTTCGAAAAGCACGGCAGCGGCGCAGGCGGCGTTCACCTTGCCGATGCCGGTAACGGCAATGAGGAGCTCGCCGGCTCCGATGCTGGCACGATAGGCCTGCAGATGGCCGACACCGCTGATCGGTACGGCGGAGGTCCCCTCTATGAGCCGCGAGAGTTCCATCCGGGTGGATGCGGTGACTATGATCGGTTCCATGGGCTCACTCCGGGGAAACCTGCGCAGTTTCAAGTAGCGTGAGTGTAGCACAGCAGCCAAGCCCACTTCAACAAGGAGAGCTCCCTTCGTGTCAAATAGATGCCGCATGTCAAAAACCTGCACAGTGGATCCCGATTTTTGCCGGTTCCGGCCATCTCCGGCTCAGGGAAACGACCCGCCGGGCACGGCACGGGTTTTGCTCCGAGACGGTGCAGGTTGATGAGCGCCGGGCACCCCACGCTCATGAACTGACAGCCGGCTTGCCTGGCGGCAAAGGGGCAGCAAGGCGGCCATCCCGGGTGCATCCTTCGGCGCAATCACCCCTAATCAGGCAGCCAGACGGCAGGGAATGCGCGGAGCCTGCACCCCCTTTTTTGTTGCATAACGGGGGGGCATCTAATATATTCAGTCAGTTTCAACAACTCAGCAAAAAAGGGCCTTTCATGCCGCGCTGGATTCTACCGCTAAACATAGTGCTAAGCATGCTGATCATCGGAGCAACGGCGCTCATCACCGCCGACCTGATCAGCTTCAAGATCTCCACGCTTTACCCGAAAGGCGCGCAGAGCACTGCAGCCCAACCCCCTCCGGCCGCAAGCCGCGAGGATTTGCTCAGCTTCGCGCCGATCCTTGAGAAGGGGCTGTTCGGCAAGGCGACGCAGGGGAAGCTGACTCCGATCGTGCCCCAGGCGCTCCAGGCTCAGGACATGGCCGCGGTCGCCCCTGCACCGTCTGTCTCCGACCTCACCCTGCTCGGCACCGCCGTTGGCTCCTTCAGAGAGACCTTCGCCCTGGTGCTGAAGGGCTCCAGCAACGAGGAGCGGGTTTTTCGGCTGGGCGAGACGGTCTTCTCCGCCGGACCGCTGGTCTCCGTTAAAAAGGATGTGGCGGAGATTCTGGTGGGCGGGAAAAGGGTGAAGATCCTGACTCCGGCCGCGGTCGCCGCCGAGGCTGCCGCCCAAGCGGCGGCTCCTGCGCCTGTGCCTGCACAACCGGCAGGTGGCCTTGCCTCAGCGACCGGCTCCGGCAATTACGTGGTGGACCAGCGGGCGCTGAACGCCGCCCTGGACAACATCGGCCAGGCGATGACCGATGCGCGCCTGCTGCCGAGCATGAAGGACGGCAAGGTCGAAGGTTTCCGGGCTACCGAGGTGAAGCCGCAGGGGATTTTCGGCACCATCGGCCTCAAAAACGGCGACGTGCTTTTGAGGATGAACGACTTCCCGATAGACTCGCCGGAGAAGGCGATTCAGTCCTTCGCTTCGCTCAAGGGACAGAGCAGAATCAAGCTGGACCTGATTCGCGACGGCCAGCCGACCACCTTCAACTACGACATCAGATAGACGGGACTCCCCAATCCCTGCTTTTCAGATCTGCTACTTGATATTAATCTTGACCTGCCTCTAGGAGGTTTTAATTGAAAAGAAGAGTTGCGCGTACCATTGCCATGCTCATGTTCCTGCTTGCCGCTCCCACCCTGGTTTTAGCCAAAGGGGTGGTACTGAACTTCACAGAGGTGGACATCGCCACTATGGTGAAATTCATTAGCGACCTTACCGGAAAAAATTTCATCATGGATGATCGTGTGAAAGGGAAGATTTCGGTCTTCTCTCCGGCCAAGCTCACCAACGAGGAGGCCTACAACGTCTTCACCTCTGTGCTGGAGCTGAAGGGGTTCACGGTGGTTTCGGCCGGCAAGGTGCTGAAGATCGTGCCGACCGCCTCGGCCAAGCAGTCGGGGATGAGGGTCCTTGCCGAGGGCGAGCGGTCGGTGGTGAACGACACTTACCAGGCGAGGGTGATCCCGCTTGCACACGTGGCGCCCCAGGACGCGGTGACCCTTCTGCAGCCGCTGATCTCCAGAGACGGGCAGATCTCCGCCTTCGGCGCGGCCAACATGATCCTGGTGGTCGACTCCGCGCTCAACATGCAAAAGATCCTCGGCATCCTGAAGCACGTCGACACTGGCCAGGTGCGCGAGGGCGCGGAACTGGTCTTCCTGCAGAACGCACCCGCTGAAACCGTGGCGACGCTGGTTCGGGATTGGCTGAGCGGCAAGTCCTCAAAGCCCGGGCAACCGGCTCCTGCGGGCGCCGCCGCCGTGGTCGCCGACACCAGGTTGAACGCCCTGATCATCTTTGGCAGCGAAAAGGACAAGAGGGACGTAAAGCAGCTGATCTCGCTGATCGACGTGGTCCCCCCGACCACCAGCAGCAAGGTGAACGTTTATTACCTGGAGAATGCAGAGGCGGCGGAGGTCGCCAAGGTGCTGGACGGGCTGGTGAAGGGAACGGGCACCTCGTCTCCGGTGGCGGGCGCGGCGGGTGCCGCAGCACCGCAGCAGGCCCTTTTCGAAGGGGGGAAGATGAGCATCACCCCCGACAAGGCGACAAATTCGCTGGTCATCGTCGCCTCGCCTACCGACTACCAGAACCTGCTGCAGGTGATCGAGAAGCTGGACCGGCGCAGCCGCCAGGTGTTCGTGCAGGCGATGATCGCCGAGGTCTCCATCAACAAGGCGAAGGCGCTCGGCGTGCAGTGGGGCGTTATCGGAGCAGCTTCCAACGGGACCGCCTCTACTGTGGCGACCTTCGATCCGTTCGGATCGGTAGCAGGTCTCGGCGACACACTTAGAACCTTAGTCGGGGCGGGGATCGACCCCACCACGCTTGCGAGTTCTGTTAACTTCCCCGTGGTCCTGCAGGCGCTGCAGACCAACGGGGCGCTGAACGTGCTCTCCACCCCGAATATCATGACCAGCGACAACAAGGAGGCGGAGATCTTCGTGGGCGAGAACGTCCCCTTTCTCTCCGGCACCAACCTGACTTCCACCGGCCTCTCACAACAGTCGATCGAAAGAAAGGACACCGGTATCATCCTGAAGATCAAGCCGCAGATCAGCGAGGGCGAATACATAAAGCTCGACATCTACCAGGAGATCTCGGCGGTCAAGGACTTCGGCACCGCGACCAACCCGAGCCTTGGCAGCACCAAGCGCTCCGCCAAGACCTCGGTGGTGGTGAAGAACACGGACACGGTGGTGATCGGCGGCCTGATCCAGGACACGGACCAGGTGACTGAAAGCAAGATCCCCTTTTTCGGGGACCTCCCCCTGCTGGGCTGGCTCTTCAAGACCAAGAGCACCAGAAGGGAGAAGACCAACCTGCTGATCATGCTCACCCCGCGCATCATCAAGGACGCGCGCGACATGGCAGAGGCCTCGGCAAGCCAGAAGAACAGCTTCCAGGACGCGGTGAGGAACACCGGGCCGATCAACCTGGATCAGTCGCTTGAGATCGGAACCAGGCCGGTAACCGGCAAATAGGGCAAATCCCCCCCGACCCCCCTTTTTCAAAGGGGGGAGAGTTGGATCCAAGCTGGCAGACGGGAAAACTAGTCGGTGCAGGAAACGAGTCGGTGCAGGAAGCTTGGAAGAGTGCCGTTTGGCACGCACATCCTTAAAAACCGGATCAGACAATTATGGCAGAGATGATGGATATAGAGCTTATCGCGCAGCGCCTCGGCCTGCCGTTCCAGGCGGAGATCGAGGACAGCAAGGTGGACGGCTCGCTGGTCGCCCGCATCCCGCTCAACTTCGCCAGGAACAACCTGCTGCTGCCGCTTCGGGAGGAGGACGGCGGCATCGTCGCCGCCAGCGCCGATCCGGCGAACCTCCTGGCGATCGACGAGATGGCGGGGCTTTTCAGCCTGCCTGTTTCCATCGTGGCAGTACCGAGGACAGTCCTGATCGACGCCGTGAACCGGCTCTATTCCAGGCTCTCCGGCTCGGCCCAGGAGGTGGTGGAGGAGCTGGAAGGAGAGGAGCTCTCGGCCCTGGCCTCCTCGTTCAACGAACCGCGCGACCTGATGGAGCTCACCGACGAGGCGCCGGTGATCCGCCTTTTGAACTCCATACTGTTCCAGGCGGTGAAGGAGCGGGCCAGCGACATACATATCGAGCCGTTCGAGCGGGAGCTTGAAGTCCGCTTCCGCATCGACGGCCTGCTCTACAAGATGCTCTCGCCCCCCAAGGTGATCCAGGAGGCTCTCACCTCCCGGGTGAAGATCATGTCCGGGCTGAACATCGCGGAGAAGAGGCTCCCCCAGGACGGCCGCATCCGGGTGAAGGTGGCCGGCCGCGACGTCGACATCCGCGTCTCGCTGATCCCGACCTTCTTCGGCGAGCGGGTGGTCTTGAGACTTCTGGACAAGCAGCGCGGCATCCTGTCGCTTCGGGAGATCGGCCTCTCCGAGGCGAACGATACCTTCATGGAGCGGATCCTCTCCCGTACGAGCGGCATCGTGCTGGTCACCGGCCCCACCGGCTCCGGCAAGACCACCACCCTTTACGCGGCACTGAGCCAGATCAACTCTCCGGAGAAGAACATCATCACCGTCGAGGACCCGATCGAATACCAGCTGAAGGGGGTAGGTCAGATCCAGGTGAACCCGAAAATCGATCTCACCTTCGCCAACGGCTTGCGCTCCATCTTGAGGCAGGACCCCGACATCGTCATGATCGGCGAGATCCGTGACGCCGAGACCGCGGAGATCGCCATGCAGGCCTCCCTGACCGGCCACCTGGTGCTCTCCACCCTGCACACGAACGATGCCGCCACCGCCGTCACCCGGCTGATCGACATGGGGATCGAGCCGTTCATGGTCGCCTCCTCGCTCTCGGCCGTACTGGCACAGCGGCTGGTACGGGTCATCTGCCCGCACTGCAAGGAGTCCTACCTCCCTGACCGCAGCTATCCTGGGGTCGAACTGCCGCCGCTATTGTACCGCGGGCGCGGCTGCGAGAAGTGCTTCCATTTAGGTTCCATAGGGCGAATCGGCATCTACGAGCTGCTACCGATCGACGCCGAGCTCTGCTCGATGATCATCCGCCAGGCATCCTCGGGCGCCATCAAGGAATACGCCATCTCCAAGGGGATGCGCACCCTTCGCGAAGACGGGCTGGCCAAGGCCGCCCAGGGGATCACCACCATCGAGGAGGTCCTGAGGGTGACCCAGGACGACTATGCCGACCTTTCGCTATAGCGCCTTCACCGCGAAAGGGGGCGAGGTCTCCGGAACCCTCGATGCAGCCACCCTGAACGAGGCGAGGCTTCATCTGAAGCAGAAGGGACTCTACGCGAAGGAGATCGCCCAGGCCGATGAGACCGGCAGCCAGGGGTTGTTCAGCTCCCGCGTCAGCGTTCCCGACCTCTCCCTGGCAACGCGCAGGCTCGCCACGCTTTTAGGGAGTGCCGTCCCGGTCTACGAGGCGGTGGCGACCCTTTGGGAGCAGGAGGCGCCCGGCGAGCTGAAACGCGTGCTGGGGCGGGTGCGTGACAGGCTCGCCGAGGGACAGGGGCTCGCCCAGTCGCTCTCAGCCGAGCCCCGGGTTTTCTCCGAGAGCTATGTCGGCATGGTGGCGGCCGGCGAGGCAAGCGGCGCCCTTGAGGTCGTACTAGAGCGGCTTGCTGAGTTCCAGGAGGACCAGGCGGAGGTGAGGAGCCGGGTTACCACCGCCCTTGCCTATCCGGCACTGATGGTGCTGGTGGGCGGCGGCGTCATGCTCTTTCTGCTCGCCTTCGTGGTGCCGAAGATCGTCGCCGTCTTCCAGGAGAGTAAGGCTACCCTCCCCTTCATAACCATCGTGCTCATCAAGGTGAGCACCCTGGTCAGGGAGGGGTGGTGGCTCCTGCTGCTGATCGGCGCCGGGATCTTTGCCGGTGCCAGAAAGCTCTCCAAACATGAGGATCTGCTGAACAGGCGAGACCGGCTGCTGCTCAAGTTCCCGCTGGTGGGCCCGCTCTGGCGGAGACTGATCCTGTCGCGCTTTGCCAAGGTGCTGGGGCTTCTTCTGGCCAGCGGCGTGCCGATCATCAAGGCGATGGAGATCACCGGCGAGGCAGTGGTGAACCGGGAATACCGCTCCTTTCTGACCGGCGCCAAGGAGACCCTCATTCAGGGGGGGAGTCTTTCCGCCGCGCTGAAGGTGAGCCCCCTCTTCCCGCCGCTCCTTACCCACATGACGGCCGTAGGCGAGAAGAGCGGCGAGCTCGACCGGATGCTGATCAAGGCGGGGGATGCCTTCGAGAAGGAGTTCAACGCCTCCGTGACCCGCTCCATGGCGCTCCTGGAACCGCTGCTCGTGCTCGGCATGGGGCTTTGCGTAGGCTTTGTGGTGCTCGCCGTGCTGCTGCCGATTTTCCAGCTGAACGAACTGGTGAAATAATCTAGACTGGGCTGATTAATCCAATTCATTTGAGAGGTTCATGCATGTTTAAAACATTGAAAGAAAGCCGCGGCTTCACGCTTATCGAACTGATGGTAGTCATCGTCATCCTGAGCCTTCTGGCCGTGCTGGTAGGGCCGAAGATCATCGGCAGGAGCGACGACGCGAAGGTCGCCGACGCGAAGGTGCAGATCAGGAACCTGGAGACGGGGCTGAAACTCTACAAACTTGACAGCGGCAACTTCCCGGAAACCGAGCAGGGGATTCAGGCACTGATCACCAAGCCTACGGTCGGGAAGATTCCTAACAACTACAAGGGCGAGGGGTACCTGGAGACCAAGAGCGTGCCGAAGGATCCCTGGGGCAACGACTACATATACCTCTCCCCCGGCGAGCACGGCGATTACGACCTCTTCTCCTTCGGGGCCGACGGCGCGCGCGGCGGCGAAGAGAAGAACGCCGACATCGAGAGCTGGGACCTGAAGTAGCTGACCGTTGTCGACCGGACGTCCGCAGGGGCGGCTATCCTGCGGCGTTCAGCAGGTACTGGCGGCGGCTCCACCGGGAAAAAGCTTTAGGCAGGGAACAAGCGAATTGGCATCTGAAAACCAGCGATTACATAGTGGGAACCTGCTGCAGGGCGGCTTCACCCTGATCGAGATGATGGTGGTGATCGTCATCATCGCCGTTTGCGCGGCGATCGTGATCCCGCGCCTGCCTGCCCCGGAAGCGACCAGGCTCAGAAGCTCCGCCCGCAACCTCGCCACGGCAATCAGGTTCATGAACGACCAGGCGATCATCACCAAGGGGCAGTACACCCTGCAGTTAAGCCTGACCGAGAACAGCACGCAGATCTCCAAGCTGTCGGCAAGCGGTGAGGAACTGCCGCCGGACGACCAGTTCATGAACCACAGGCTGGTGGAAGAAGGGATCTCCATCGAGGACGTGACGGTGCCGCAGCTAGGCCGGGTCTCCGAGGGCGAGGTCATCATCCCCTTCGGCCCGGGTGGCAACCAGGACGGCATCACCATTCACCTGAAAGGGGGCGAAAAACATCTCACTATCATCGCCTACCCTTCCGGCGGCAAGGTGAAGGTGCTCGAAGGATACCAGGAGGCGGCATCATGAAAGGCTTCACTCTCCTGGAAGTGATGATCGCGCTCGCCATAGCCGCAGGGGTCCTCCTTACGGTGATTTCCTCGCTTAACTATCATCTCTCCATCACCGGGCAGGACACGGAGGAGACCACAGCGGCGCTGGTCGGACGCGCGAAGCTCGATGATCCGGACTTCAGCAAGGAGACCGAGAACAAGGGGAGCTTTGCACCCGAGCATCCAGCGCTGAACTGGGAGCGTGAGATCACCCAGACCGAGCTCCCCGGGCTGAACCGGGTCCGCCTGACGGTGAGCTGGAACGAGGACAGGAAAAGGCTTTCGCTTGTTAAATTCGTGCCGCAAGATGCCCAATAACAAGGGGTTCACCCTGATAGAGCTGCTGGTCGCGCTGGCGCTGCTGGTCATCCTGACCGGAGCCCTCTACGGCACCTACTTCTCGGTGATGGCGGCCGGGGAAAAGGGAGGCGTTCGCATCGAAGAGCGCCGGGAGCTCTCGACCACGCTCGGCAAGCTGCACAGCGAGCTGGCCTCCGCCTTCCTCAATCCGAAAAACGCGCGGCTGCTTTTCGTGGTGGAAGACAGGGACAGCTTCGGCAAGCCGGCCTCCGTTTTGGCGTTCACCTCTGTCACCCCCCCCCGGATCGACCCGGCACCGGCCTCTGGCCTGACTCTGGTCCGCTACTCGATAGAGGAGACGGAAGGGGCGCTCACGCTGGTGCGGGAATCGAGGGACCCCTATCTCGACACCAGTGTGAAGTCGTTCCCCTACCCGGTGATGGATCTGGTCGAGGGTTTTCTGGTCGAGTGCCACGACGGCGCAAAATGGGTGAAAAGCTGGGACACCGGACAGATGGGCCAGAACCGTCTGCCGCAACACGTCCGGGTCACCATAACTACCAAGGGGGGCCAGCTGTTCACCACCATCGCCTCCCCGAGGTTGAGCCAGTGAGGGGGGAGCGGGGCTTCGCCCTGGTGATAACGCTGATCGTGACGGCGCTCCTCGTGGCGCTGCTGGTGGAGTTCGTAAGCGAGGTGTACGTCGACACCTCCCACAGCCACAACTTCGTGGCCTCCCAGCAGGCGGGGATACTTGCCGAGTCCGGGATTGCCGGAGGGATCCAGCTTCTGAAGGCTTCGGCCCTCCTCAGGCAGGGCCAGCCCTACAGCTCGCTTCTGGAGCCGTGGGCCAAGCCGCTTTCCTACGATGCTGGGGTGGGATCGGTAACCATCAGCATCGAAGAGGAGAGCGGCAAGCTCGATCTGAACTCGGCAACCTCCCCGACCGGGACCCCCGACCCGTTCTACCAGGAGGCCGCGATTCGCCTCTTCAAGAAACTGGAATTCCCGGCAGATCTTTACGAGGCACTGGCCGACTGGGCGGACAACGGTGACATCCCGAGGCTAAGCGGAGCGGAGACCAACAGCTTCTACGCCACCTTGAGGCCTCCCTACCAGTCCCATGACGACAGGCTGGACAGCTTCGAGGAACTCGCTTTAGTGAAAGGTTTCACGCCACAGGTGCTTACCAAGCTTAGATCGTGTGCCACCGTCTACGGCCCCGGAGCCGGGATCGCGGCGCCGATCAACATCAACACTGCCCCCAAGGAACTGCTTGCCGCGCTGGACGACAAGCTTATGAGCGGCAACCTGGTCGATGCCATCCTCGAGTACCGAAAGACCAAGCCCATAAAAAACCTGAACGATATCACCGGGCTGGAGACTCTCGCCCAGTCACTCGCCTTGAAGGTCGTCTGCAAGGGGACCATTTACCGGATACGCGCCGAGGCAAAGGTGGGAGAAAGCGTGAGCGTAGCCGAGGCGGTGGTCACCAATCTCGGTGCGCCCAAGCCGACCATCCTTTATTGGAGAGAATATTGATGAACATCTTGATCATACAGCTGAAAAGGAACGAGCTGATCCTGGCCAGCTTCCGGCCCGTAAAGGGCGGGGTCAGCTTTATTTCCGCCGAGCGCCATCCGCTGGAAGGGGGCGAGGGGGAAGTTTCCCGCATTCTGCAGGGGACAGCGGTGACCTTCGGGGACCAGAGGATCGCGCTCGCCCTGCCCCCCACCCAGCTGTTCATGCGGGAGCTGGAACTGCCGATTCAGGACCGGGCGAAGGTCAGGGAGCTCCTGCCGCTGGAGCTTAAGGGAGAGACGGCGCTCGACACGGACGCGCTCGCCTTTGACGCGCTGCCGCTTGCAGAAGGGAAGTTCCTCGCGGTCTGGGGACGCACGAAGGAGCTCAGCGAGCAGATAGAGCTGCTGAAAGCAGCCGGGCTGGAACCGGAAATCGTCACCTCCTCGCTTTTCCACTGGAACAGGCTCGCCCCCGCCTCCGGAACGGTGGCGGTCACCGACGGCGAGGCGCTCGCCGCCTACCGCGAAGGGGGACCGATCTACTTCCGGGCGCTGCCGGCGAATGCGGGGGAGGCCGAGATCCCGAGGACGGTCGCGGCACTGGAACTGGCCCAAGGGGTCCAGGTAGATCAGCTGGTCTCCTACGCGAAGAGCGCCCGTGACAGCGAAGTGCTGGCGCAGGCGACCCGCGGGCTGGCCGAGGCCTTTGGCGAGGAAGCCCATGCGGCCCACGACCTGGCAGGGGCCTACGCGGTGGCAGCGGCTGTGGCCGAAGGCTCCGCGCTCAACCTGCGCCGCGGAGCGCTCGCCTACACGGCCGGCAACGAAAAGCTCTACAAGCGGCTGCGGCTCAGCATGATACTGGCGGCCGCACTGGTGCTCTTGGTCTTCGCGGAAAGCGGGGTGCGCCTTTATCTGGTAAAGCGGGATCTGAACTCGCTCGACCTCTCCATCAGGGGGATCTACAAGGAGGTCTTCCCGACCAGGAAGAAACCGGTGGACGAGGTTTCCGAACTGCGCTCGGAAATAAAGCGGCTCTCCGGGGCCAAAACCTCCAGTAACGTCCTGCAGGTCCTAAAAGCGTTGGCCGAGGTAAAGGGTGACGAGGTAAGCGGCATCTACGAAACGGAAATGGACGGCGCCGAGGTCCGGCTGAAGGGGGACGCCAGGAGTATCCAGGCGGCCACCGACTTCAAGGGACGCGCCGCTAAACTGTTCGACGGAGCCGAGGTAAGCGAGATCAAATCGCGAGCCGACGGGAGCGTGACCTTCAACTTCCACGGTAAAATTAAGGGGGTGAGGCCATGACCCGGCAAGAGATCATCAGCACCCTGCAGGGGCTGGACAGCCGCACCAGACAGCGGATCGGCATGGCCCTGGCAGCTTTTCTGGTAATTGTCATCGCACTCTCCGCGCTGAACAGCAGGATCTCGGCGCTGGAAAAGAAGAGGAGCGCGCGGGAGGCGGACATCGCGGAAATGATGCAGCTGAAGCTGCGCTACCAGGAAGCCAACGTCGGTGCTCAGCGGCTCACCAACAGGCTGCTCGCCACCAGGGCGGACGACTCACCGGCCAAAATCATCGAAGAGATCGGCATCAAGGGGCGCAGCAGCCAGATCAAGCCTGTCAAGGGTGAAGAGATCCCGGGCTACGTGGAAGATGCGGCGGAAGTGAAGATCGAGGGGCTCACCGCCAACGAGGCGACCAACCTGATCTACCGGCTGGAGAAAGGTGCGCGACCTGTCACCGTGAAGAAGGCGCTCATCAAGCAGCGCTTCGACGACCCCACCAGGCTCGACATCTCGCTGACCATTGCCCTGATAAAGCCGGCGCCGGCGGGGGCTAAATGAAGAGGCGCACCCTCTATCTCGCCTGCGGCATCCCGGTCGCCCTGGTTTTTTTCCTGTTCCTGACGCTGCTCTTCACGCCGAACCACGCCATCGAGGGGGTGCTGGTGCGGGCAGCCGAGCGGGCGGGTTACACCCTTCACAGCAGCGGGTTTGGCAAGAGGTTTCCGATCGGCCTTAAGGCCGACTCCGTGGAGCTGTCGTCCGCCCAAGGCCCCCTGCTTAAGCTTAGCCAGGTACGGGCTGGCCTGAAGCTGCTGCCGCTTTTGACGGGCAAGCTGCGGGTTTCCTACGACGCAAAGATCGGTGCAGGCGAGCTGGAGGGGGACTTCGACCTCGGCAAGGCCCAAGGGTGGCACCTGCAGTGCCGCGGCGTGCGCCTGGAGGAGATCCCCTTTTTCACCACGGTGGCTGCGGCCCGGGTCAGGGGCGAACTGCGGCTGGACGGGAAAATGGTCACCCGCCAGGGGGTCGGCGTAGGAGATCTGCAACTGGAGGTGCGCGCAGCCGAGCTCGCGGAGGTCAAAGTGGGCGAAATGCCGCTTCCTGACGCCTCTTACCAGGAGGTGCGCGGGGCGCTCAGCATCCAGAAGGGGCGCGCCATACTGAAGAGCTTCACCCTGAACGGTGACGGCATCTACGTCCGCCTGAAAGGTGACAGCGCGCTCAGCAAACCGCTGGGCAATTCCGCACTGAACCTCACCATGGAGATGATGCCTAAACCCGCCTTTCTTGAGCGCCAGAAGTTCGTCTTTCTGCTATTGACCAAGTATCAAAGCTCGCCAGGAGTCTTCCTTATACCGATCCACGGCACGCTCGCGCACCCGGCAATCTGAACTTAAAAACAAAAGCCTGCCAAAGTTTGAGTTGCCTTTGATCCGCCTGTTCGTTAGTACGAAACGGTGAAAAGCACCGGTTGCCCAGGGATCTTCATCTTTATTGCAGCAGTCTACTTCGTCATCTGCTACGCCTTCACCACGATCTCACGTGTCCTGGAGCGAAGGCTCTCCTGGAACAAGGCGCTTTAAGGCAAGAGCCTCGATCACCGCCAGCCGCCGACAATCCCTGTCCGGAAGGCAGTGCTTTCCAGAATTTACCCTTCGTCGAGCCATCCACAGAGCCGGCCAGGCCTGCTCTTTTTACATAAGGCCGCCAGGAAACTGAAGGGGTCCACAGTATCAAGAAAATGACGGCTGGCTAAACGGATCTTCTTGCTGACAACAGTCCCCCCTGAAGCCCCTGGCGAGGCGAGCATTACTGAGTCACCAACCGGTTCTATTGATAATATGCGTGAAAATTGCGACTGAAAAGGGGTGCCTGACAGGAATCTCCTCCAGTTCAGCCACTGCCTGTAAATCCCCAATGGCACAGCCGAATCTCCTGGTCAAACTGTCCTGCGGCCTCCCCAATTCGTCCCTAATCCCTTGACAAGGCACCTCAAGACGTTATATAAAACCTTGATTATAATTAACTGCCATTTATTACCTAGGAGGGGCAATGAGAGTAACACGAGTTTTCAACCTTGTTTTGGCGTTTGTACTGTTCGCCTGCATCGGAACGGCGGTCGCGGCGGATCCCGCCCAGCCTACCGCAACCCTTAACAGCAACGACTGTGTGAAGTGCCACGAGCAGCCGCCCAAGGACATCGCTGCCAGCGGCGGCAAGCACAAGACCGAGGTTACCTGCCAGGACTGTCACGCCGGCCACCCGCCGAAGGTGAAAAAACCGATCCCGCTCTGCAGCCAGTGCCATGAAGGCAAGCCGCACTTCAAACTGCAGGGCTGCCTCGGCTGCCACACAAACCCGCATGCTCCCAAGAACATCAAGTTCGGCAACAACGTAACCGATCCCTGCCTCACCTGCCACACAGGCCAGATCGAGAAGCTGCGCGCCAACAAGAGCAAGCACACTGCGCTTAACTGCTCGTTCTGCCACAACGTTCACGGCAGAATTCCGCCCTGCACCCAGTGCCACAATTCCCACTCCCAGGAAATTGTACAGAAGGACTGCAAGGCCTGCCACCAGGCCCACATGCCGCACGTGGTGACCTACAAGCCCGAGACACCTTCCAAGTTCTGCGCCGCCTGCCACAATAAGGCGTTCACGCTGCTGGCCTCAAGCCCCGCCAAGCACAGCAAGCTTGCCTGCGTCTACTGTCACCAAGAGAAACACAAGATGGTACCTAAATGCACCCAGTGCCACGTCAAACCGCACCCGGCAGCCATCATGGCCAAATTCCCGAAATGCGGCGAGTGCCACAGCGTAGCGCACGACCTGAACCGCTGGAGCGAGCCTGCTGCCGGAGCTGCCAAACCGGCAGTCAAAGCTGCACCGGCCAAGAAGGCACCGGCTGTCCCGGCAAAGAAGTAAGCAGGTCCTGAAGCAGACGGGGAGGCCGGCAGTTCCGGCCTCCCCGTCTTTTTTATTACTCCGGTCCGCCGGAGCCAGTAGCTGATCCGTTTTTCGAACACTAGGAGGATCACATGGGTTTCCTCGAGATAACCTCGGCAGTGACGGCGGCAACACTGGTAATGCTGGCTTTTTGCCTGATTCCCGTGCTGCTGGAGCTTAGAAAGACGGCGATCGCCTTACGTACGGTCTCTGAATCGATGCAGCTCGAGGTCAGGCCCCTCATTAAAGAGCTGCGCGACACGCTGGCGGACATCCAGGTGGTCACCAGTTCGACTGCGGCAAATGCCGACGGGGTGAACCTGCTCCTGGATGAGCTCGTGCATGCCGGTCACAACATCCGGGCGATCAACAAGGTGCTGGGCGTCGCGTCCGGGCTGGTAGCCACTTCATCCGCCTGGATGACCGGTGCGCGGGTTGCAGGCAAATTAATTGCTGATAGACTTACCAAAAAAAAAGGGGGTAACACTCATGTCGAAGGATAATGATATTGGAACAGGGACCATGCTGCTTTCGTTTATCGCAGGTGCGGCTGTCGGAGTCGGCGCAGCACTGCTGATGGCGCCAAAGACAGGCGAGGAGATGCGCGGCAGGATAAAGGATATGGCAGATGACGCCGTAGACAAGATCAAGGAATACGCCAATGAGGCGCAGGACAAGATCAGGGCAAGCTACGAGGACGGCAAAGAAGTCGTGCTCGAGAAGAAGAACATCATCAGCTCAGCCATCGAGGCCGGGAAAGAGGCGATGGAGCGGGAAAAGGAAAAACAGAAATCTGCGCTTTAAAGTGCCGGCACCAGTAAAAAGCCCACCTTGGTGGGTTTTTTCATTAGCAGCTGCCATGCTGGGCCTACCTGCAGGTGACCACCACCTAAGCCAATCCGTTTCACACACGAGGTCCGCATAGCATGGATAGACCAAGCGGGAAAGGCGGTTTCTTTTCCAAGACGCTGTGGGAAATGGATCCGGCCGCAGCCGGCGGCATCAAGAGGAGATCGATAAGTCTCCTCCAGTTCATGAGCTTCACCTCCTCCAAGTTCATAGCAGACGACTCGCTCTTGCGTGCCACTGCCCTCTCCTTCACAACACTGCTCTCCATAGTTCCGCTGCTGGCCCTGGCCTTTTCCGTGCTGAAGGGACTCGGCGCACAGAACAAGTTGGCCCCACTGATACTGAATCAGGTGGCGGCCGGCTCTGAAGTCGTAGTAAACCAGATCATCTCCTACATCGGCAACACAAACATGACTTCGGTCGGGGTGATCGGACTGGTGGCGCTGATATACACCGCCATCAACATGCTCGGCAGCATCGAGGAGGCCTTCAACGTGGTCTGGGGCGTCTCCGAGACCCGCACCCTGTACCGCAAGTTCAGCGACTACCTGAGCATTCTGGTCAGTGCGCCGCTGCTCCTGCTGGCAGCCACCAGCATCACCACGACCCTGCAAAGCGAGGCGCTGGTAAACTGGCTCCTGGAGCGCACCTATTTCGGCGGCCTTTTTCTGTTCTTGCTGCAATTGATCCCCTACCTGAGCATCTGGAGCGCGCTCTTTCTTCTCTACATCTTAATTCCCAACACGCGGGTGCGTTACCGCTCCGCCCTAATAGGCGCTGTGCTGGCAGGCACACTCTGGCAGCTCGCCCAGTGGGGTTACATACACTTTCAGGTGGGAGCCGGCAACTACAACGCCATCTACGGGACGCTGGCGGCGCTGCCGATCCTGATGATCTGGATCTTCCTCAGCTGGGTTATCGTGCTGTTCGGCATGGAAGTGGTCGCGGCGCACCAGAATCTGGCCACCTTCCGCCGGGATATCCGGGGCCGCAGCGTGAGCCAGTGCCTCAAGGAACTGGTGGCGCTGGCCGCGCTCAGGCATATAGCCGAGGCCTTTCACAAGGGGGAGCCGGGCTGGAGCGACCAGCGGCTGGCTGTCCGGCTCAGGATCCCGCGGCACATCATGTGCGACACGCTGGCCCAACTGGAGGCGACCCGCTACATCGTGCACTCGGCCGAGCAGGGGACCTATTACCCGGCGCGGGAACTCGACCAGATCGAACTCGCCGGAGTGCTGCACTCCCTCAGAAGCGAAGGCGCTGCCTGCCACATCGTTGGCGAAGAGCAGGCCCGGGAGATCCTGGATACGGTCGACAAGGCCGTCACGGCGGCGCTCGGGGGGCTCTCCCTGAGGGACGTGGCCAGCGGAGAAAAGATGCCCCGCAGCGTTGACAAAGAGGGCCCAGTTGACATATAGTGGCGCGATTAACGGGAGTATTTAAACAGGTTATGCAAGATTTCAAAGACATAGACAAAGACGCCCAGAGGCGCAGACGGGCAGGGGTGACCAGGGGCCAGGAAGGGCGCAACTCCTTCAAGGATCTGAAGGAGACCAAGCCCGCCAAGAGGAGGCTCAAGATTATCCTCCCGATCCTGGCGCTGCTGCTCGCCAGTTACCCGATCCTCTCCCCCCACCTGAAACCGGCCGACCCCGCCGTCAGGAAGGGCCCCTCCGCTGTCTCACTGGCCAATTTGGATAACTGGGGCGCCTTCCGCCTGGCAGCCGACGCCTATCCGAACGTCAGCTCTCAGGGGGGGAGCTTCAGCGCGCCGCTCCCCGAGGGTGGCAGGGTGATCTACGCGATCAACGAGGCGATGCAGCGCAGGGTCGAGAAGGTGATGAGGGACTACAAGGTTCCCTACGGTCTCTTCGTCGCCATCGAGCCGAAGACCGGCCGGGTCCTCGCCGCAGTTTCCCACTCTTCGGCGCAGCCGGGCTGGGAGAATGGGGCCAATTTTAACCTCTACCCGATGGCCTCGCTCTTCAAGATCGTGACTGCCACGGCGGCCCTGGAAGAGAAGAAGGTCTCCGCCGACACCCCGTTCGCCTTTAACGGACGGCTCACCTCGGAAAACCCGAAGTACTGGCGGGTAGGGCCGGGACGCGCAAACCAGCAGATGCCACTTTCCATCGCCATGGGGAAATCGGTGAACCCGGTGTTCGGCAGACTCGCCGGTGAGGTGGTGGGCCGCGACCCGCTGATCGCTTACGCGGAGAAATTCGGCTTCAACCAGAACATCTTTCCCGGCTCGCCGGTCATCCCAAGCACCGCGCCGCCACCGGCAACGGTGGACCAGCTCATGCTGATGGGGGCCGGCCTTAACCGCGAGGTAAAGGTCTCACCCTTCCACGCTGCCACCATCATGGCCGCCGTGGCAAACGGCGGCATCATGATGACGCCGTCCCTTGCCAGCGAGATTGTGAACGACAAGGGGACCTCAGTCTTCACCCAGAAGCCGCACCCCATGCGCCGGGTGGTCACGCCGGAAACGGCGGCCTCACTGACGCGCATGCTCGCCACCACGGTGATAAGCGGCACCTCCCGCAAGGCCTTTCACGACAGAAGGGGGCGGCCGATGCTCGCCTCGGTGCAGGTGGCAGCCAAGACCGGCTCCATCAACGGCACGGAGCCGGCCGGCCACTACAGCTGGTTTGCCGCCTACGCACCGATGGACGACCCTCAGATCGCCCTGGTCGCCCTGGTTATTAACGAGAGCACCTGGCGCATCAAGGCGTCCTCGGTTGGGGAACAGGCGCTGGAGGCCTTTTTCGAGTAGGGGTGGGCAATGGAATGCGTCAGATGCGGAACCTGCTGCGTCGCGCCGGACATCAGCACGCTCAGGAAACCGGCCGGTGAGCGGTGCCGGCACCTCTTAGAAACCTTTACCTGCAGCATCTATCACGACCGGCCCGCGGTATGCCGCGGCTATCGGCCGGACGAGATCTGCGCGACGGTCGCCGCATCTACACTCGAAGAGAGGGTTAGCTGCTATCTCAGGCTGTTCGAAGTGGAGGCGCCTTAGACGAAGCTCTCCAGGGTGAACTCGCCGTCCAGCCACTGGGCGTAGGAGTAGTGGGTAATCCAGTCTCCCAGGGAGATGAAGAGGTGACCGTCCTGCCGCTTGACGATCGGCAGGTGGTAGTGCCCGGTGATGACGGTATCGCAGCCGGCGGCGAAACGTCCGCGGGCAAAGGATTCCAGGATTTGCTGATAGTCCCAGCGCTTGCGCCTCGCCGCGTGCTGCCGGCTGCTTCTCCGCCCCAGGGTCGAGGCCGCGTGGTCTGCCAGGCTGCGGGCAAAAAACGGGATCAGGATCAGCGCCCTGACCACCGGGCTGTGAAACGCCAGGCGCAGGGCCCGGTAGCGGTAGTCCTCGCTGTTGATCTGGTCGCCGTGGCAGAGATAGACCTTTTGCCCACCGATCTCCACCACCGCACCCGCCTTATGCACCTCCGCCTGCAGCTGTTTTTCGAAGAAGCCGGCGAGGTGGAAATCGTGGTTCCCCTCGAAGTAGACGATCCTTACCCCGCGCGCCCTAACCGCCCTCAGACAGTCGATGATTTCCCGGTAGTGGTCATAGACTGGGTCCGGGTTGCCGATCCAGAACTCGAACAGGTCGCCCAGCAGGTAAAGGGTATCGGTGTCGCGGGGAAGCGCCTCCAGAAAGCGGATCAGGGTCCGGTAATTGGCGTCTTCCGGGCTTCTCAGGTGGGCATCGGCGATGAAAATCTTGCGCATTTCGGCAATATATACAAAAATGGGCGCCAGGTAAAGAAAACAGCTCAGGGTAAGGGGTATTGATGCACGCGATGCGCAATCTGGAAATCATCTGGGAAGACCTGATGGAGGCCTTCGAGAACACCGACACGGAAGTGATCTACTTCCTTGACCGGGAGACCGGCGAGGTCTTCAGCGTCCCGACCGACTACGACGACGACCCTTTCTGGGACGAGGTGGAATCCCAGGACGAGCGCTACCTGGAGATCCCGACCTTCGACTACAGCCAGGAGCGCCAGCTCGTGCACGCCTTCATCCAGGGGGTCGGCAACGACGGCTTGAAGGCGATGCTGGTGCGCGCCTTCGTCGGCAAGCACTCCCACGGCAGGTTGAGCGAGATCCTCTCTTTCTATCCGGAGGAACTGGAGCGCTTCCAGGCGGTCCGGGAGGAACTGATCACCGGCCGGGCCGGTCAGTGGCTGGAAGAGCATGACATCTATCCGCCGGAGCACGACTTCTAGAGCGCAAACCAAGCCAAGCAGGCACGCAGCGAGCCGGGATGCTGCCGGGAACGCAAGAGAGCCCGCCCCCCGGAGTACCAGCAGGTGAGGTAGTAATATGAAAAAAACGATATTCCAGGTGGGGGGCATGTCCTGCGTCAACTGCGCGGCGCGCATCGAGCAGGGGCTGTCCGGTACCCCGGGAGTGGCAGAGGCCGTGGTGAATTTCGCCATGGGGGAGCTCTCCGTGAGCTTCGACCCTGTCCGCCTGAGCGAACTGCGGATCAGGGAGCTGGTGGCTTCCCTCGGCTACCAGATTCGCGGCGAGGGGGATGACCGGGAGGAGCAAAGGCGCGAGCGGAACTGGTTCATCTTCAGCCTGGCCGCCTCGCTGCCGATCATGGCCACCATGCCGCTGCACGCCAACCCCCAGGTGGGGCTCGGGAACCTGCTGCTGGCGACGGCCGTCCAGTTCAGCGCCGGGCTCGCCTTCTACCGGGGCGCCTGGCACGCGCTGAAAGGCGGGAGCGCCAACATGGACGTGCTGGTGGCGCTTGGCACCAGCGCCGCCTATTTCTACTCGCTTTTCGCCTACTTCGGCGCCTTCGGAGCGCACGGCGAATTTTTCTTCGAAACCTCGGTCATGCTGATCGCCTTTATCCGTCTCGGCAAGTACCTGGAGGCGCGCGCCAGGGGAAGGGCCGGCGAGGCCTTGAGAAAACTGCTCACGCTGCAGGCAGATACGGCGCGACTGCTGGTTGACGGCCTGGAGCGCGAGGTGGCGGCCGGCTCTCTCAAGGTGGACGACCTGGTGCTGGTGCGACCTGGCGAGACGGTCCCGGTGGACGGCATGGTGGTCTGCGGGGAGTCCAGCGTGGACGAGTCGATGGTGAGCGGCGAATCGCTCCCGGTGGAAAAGGGAGCAGGCGACGAGGTGACCGGAGCCACCGTGAACCGCAGCGGCCCCCTGACGGTCAGGGCGACCCGGGTGGGAGCGCAGACCCGGCTCGCCCAGATCTTCCGGATGGTGCAGGAGGCGCAGAGTGACAAGGCCCCGATCCAGCGCTTTGCCGACCGCATCTCGGCCTATTTCGTTCCCGCTGTGCTGTTGCTGTCCCTTATCACCTTCACCGGCTGGTACCTCGGCACTTCCGAGGGGTTCCTATTCTCCTTCAAGCTCGCCATTGCCGTCCTGGTGATCGCCTGTCCCTGCGCCATGGGTCTCGCCACGCCGACCGCCATCATGGTCGGCAGCGGCGTCGGCCTGGGCAGCGGGATCCTGATCAAGCGCGGCTCGGCCCTGGAGAAGGTCGCCAAGCTGCAGCTTTTGCTGTTCGACAAGACCGGCACCATCACCGAGGGTGCACCGGTGCTGACCGACCTGGTCCCCGCACCGGGCATCGCGGCGGACCGGCTCCTGGAGCTACTCTACGCGGCGGAGTCCCAGTCAAATCACCCCCTGGCCGCGGCGAGCGTCCAGCAGGCGCTAAAGCGCGGCGTCAAGCTTAATACCCCCTCGGACTACCTGGAGCGCGGCGGCTTCGGCATCTCCTGCCAACTGGACGGGGAGCGGCTACTGGCGGGAAACGCGCGGCTCATGGAAAGCGAGGGGATCGAGCTGGCGGCGCTCGCCGAGCTGGCAGCGCCGCTTTGCGCGGCCGGCAAATCGCTTATCTATCTGGCGGCAGACGGCTCGCTGCTAGGTGTCGCGGCCTTCGCAGACCCGGTGAAAGCAACCGCCGCCCGGGCAATCGCCGCACTGAGGGCGATGGGAATCTCCTGCTTCATGCTGACCGGTGACCACGAAAAGGTGGCCGCCGCAGTTGCCCGTGAGACCGGGCTGGACGGCTTCGAGGCAGAACTGCTGCCGGAGCGGAAGCTCGCCTTGGTGAAGGAGCAGCAAGCGAAGGGGCTAAAGGTCGGCATGGTCGGGGACGGGATCAACGACGCCCCGGCGCTGGCCCAGGCCGACGTCGGCATCGCGATCGGCGGCGGGACCGACATCGCCAAGGAGACCGGCGACATAATCCTGGTGAAAAGCGATCCGATGGACGTGGTGCATGCGGTGAGACTCGGCAGGGCGACCCTTGCCAGGGTGAAGCAGAATCTTTTCTGGGCCCTTTTCTACAACCTGCTCGGCATACCGGTTGCGGCCGGGCTTCTTTACTACCCTTACGGGATCACCCTGAAACCTGAGTTCGCCGGCCTCGCCATGGCCTTTTCCTCCGTTTCCGTGGTGCTCAACTCGATCATGCTGAAAGGGGCCGCCCGCAGGGTGACACAGGGTTGACCTTGAGCCTCGACTTACGTAGAATCGGTGGTTAATGCAAGTTCGCCCGGGTTGGCCTGCAGCAGACGGGCTCCGAACAGTTCAGCAACAACGAGAGCAGAGGAGGACGGTTCGCCGTCACGTTTATGTGGAGAAAAAACTGGCTTGGCATAATAGCGGAAATCTGCCTGATCGTCTTCATCTCGGCTGCCGCCGGCATAGCCTGGAACCGGACGCTGCTAGCCGGCGCCTGGCGCGGAGAGCCGACCAGTCAGGCACAGGCGGCTGCTCCCAAGGGCGAGGAGCTTCCCATGCCGATCGGCCTGCAGCAGGTAAAAGAGCTGCATGACTCGAAGCAGGCGCTCCTCGTGGACGCGAGGAGCGCTGCGCATTTTGCCCGGGGACACATCTCCGGGGCTACTTCCCTCCCCCTTGAGGAGGCCCGCAAACAGCCGGCCCTCCCCTTCAAGGTAAAGGTTCCGGCTGATGCCACCATCATCGTGTACTGCAACGGGTTTTCCTGCCATGACAGCATGGAGCTCGGCAAGCTCCTGATGCAGGCAGGCTTCGAAACTGTCTATAGCTTTGAAGGGGGTTTTCCGGAATGGCGGGATGCGGGGCACCCCATAGCGACGGGTGGGGTATGAACAAGGTGAGAGGGCCGCTATCGGCAGCCGTACGGGTGATACTCGGGGCTATTTTCATATACGCGGCGCTGGTCAAGATCGCCGATCCGGTCGCCTTTGCCGGAAGTGTGGCCGCCTACCAGATACTCCCCTACTTCGGGAACTACCTGGTGGCAGCCGTGCTCCCTTTTCTGGAACTGAGCTGCGGCTTGCTGCTGGTCTGCGGCTATCGGGTAAGGGGGGGGGCGCTGATCATCGCCGGCATGAACCTGGTCTTCATGGCCGCCCTCGCCTCAGCCATCGTGCGCGGCCTCGAGATAGACTGCGGCTGCTTCAAGCAGGGCGGCCCCAAGACCTCGCCCTGGATAGCGCTGGCCAGAGATACGGTCTTTCTCGCCATGGCGCTCTTCGTACTGAGGGGTGAGGCAAAAAAAGACCGCCTTGCCACAACAAAAAAGCCCTCCTGAAACTGCTTGTTCTGCAGATTTGGCCAAGGAGCTAACAGCCGCTCATGGATTGCCGCGCTCGCTCAGTGTGAAGTAGACAGTGTAAAGTAGAAGACAGCTCCCTTGCCCGGCTCCCCTTCCCCCCACACCTCTCCGCCATGGCGGCGGATGGTCCTTTGCACGGTGGCCAGCCCCACGCCGTTTCCCGGGAACCCCTGCGCATTTTTCAGCCGCTGAAAGGGGAGAAACAGTTTCTCCCGTTCCGCCATGTCAAAGCCCGCGCCGTTATCCCGTATGAAATAACAGCTCTTTTCCTGGTGCTCGGTTACCCCGAATTCGATACGGGGCGCCTGGACCGCGCGCGTGTACTTCCAGGCATTTCCCAGCAGGTTCTCCAGCGCAACCCTCAACAGTTGACGGTCCCCCTTCACCGTCATCCCGGGCAGGACACTGAACTGCACCTGCCGGTCCAGACCCTGCTGCTGCAGCTGCAACCAGACCTCCTGTACCAGCTCGCTCAGCGGCACATCCTCCCAGAGCATCTCCTGCCTGGAAAACTGCGAAAGGGTAAGCATAGCCTCGATCAGGTTCTCCATCCCCTGGCAGGAATCCTCGATGGTCTGCACAAGGTAACCGTTGCTGGCGTCTTCTGCCTCCCCGCCGAAGGTCAGCATCTGCTGGGCGGCACTGATGCGGGTGATGTAGGAGCGCAGATCGTGGGACAGCGAATAGTTGAAAGACTCCAGTTCCCGGTTGGCCTCGGCAAGCTCCAGGGCCCGCAGTTCCAACTCGCCGTTCATCCGCTGTATCTCAAGGTCTGCCCGCTTGCGGTCCGTATGGTCGCGCACAGCCTCGATTCCTGCCACGATTTGTCCGGTGGCGTCGCGAAGCGGGGTGCAAAGGATCTCGGTGTACCTCACACCAAGCCTGGTGTCAGCGCTCGTCTCTCTTTTGTGGGGCCTGCCGTCCAGAAAGGACTGCGCCAGATGGCAGTCCGGGCAAACGGCATCCTTTTGCTGGTACGCCCGGTAGCAGTACTCCCCCAGATGAGCCCCCATCATCTCCTTATGGGCCTGATTCTGGTAGAGGATTTTCATGTCGAGCCCCTGGATGCTGATGGCGTCGGCCACCGCCTCCAATATCTCCTGCGAGCGCGCCTTTTCCAGCTCGGCGCCCGCCAGCGCCTGTTCCAGCTGCACGCCCTGCCGGCGGCATCGGGCAGCGTTGCCGGCAACATACAGTATATAGACCAGCTGCATCCCCATAAACAGCAGGCGAAGAAGTGCAGCCCCCTTTTCCGGATGCAACAGCTGCTCGACAAAATTGCCCAGCCGGTAGGCATCAAGAGCTGCCGCCAACGGCCAGGAAAGCAGCACGAGCAAAAACCCGGCTATGATGCTTGTGCACGGATGAGTGGCGACAGGGGGCTTTACTGCCATCGGTACGACTCCGGTTGAACGATCAGTGCATGAGGGGGTGCTGAAGGCCTGAACGGCTGGAAAGCACCAGTAATTATTAGCATGATTTAAAATCGATGGCAACGATCAAAAAACCCCCGACGGAGCAGTAACAGGATGCCCGCACCTTGCAGTTTGGCCGGAAATACTGTAGTATGCGCCCCTGATTTCATCAAATCAGCACGGAGTCCCTTTTGAAAGAGATACTACTCCTGATCGGCGCCTACCTGCTCGGTTCCGTGCCGACCGGCCTGCTGCTGGCCCGGGCCCTGGGCGTCAACATCCGCGAAACCGGCAGCGGCAACATCGGCGCCACCAACGTCTACCGGACCATGGGCAGAAAGGTCGGCATACTCACCCTGGTCGGCGACTGCCTGAAAGGACTGCTGCCGGTCCTGGCCGCCAAGTGGATCGGCCTGCCCGACCTCTGGATCGCGGGAATCGGCCTGGCCGCCTTCCTCGGCCACGTCTTCACCATCTTCCTCGGCTTCAAGGGAGGCAAAGGGGTCGCCACGGCACTGGGCGTCTTCCTCGGGACCTCGCCGCTTTCCGTCCTGCTGGCTCTGTCGGTTTTTGCACTGGTACTTTATAGATGGCGCTTTGTCTCGCTCGCCTCCATCGCTGCGGCGGCCATCATCCCGGTCCTCGTCTGGCTTACCGGCGGCCGTCCGGAGTTCATCCTCATGTCGATCGCCATTGCAGGGCTCGTCATCTACAAGCACCGGGAGAATATCTCCAGGTTGAGGAGCGGGACAGAAAGCAGATTCAAGGCCTGAAACTCCGCAACGGCCCCAGCCTCCCTACTTCAGATTCCGTCTTTTGCCAGCATAGATAAAAGGGGTGCCCCCGACAGGAGCACCCCTTTTATTTGTTGTACAGCTGACCGCCAGTGCCGCCCTAGGCGCTCCCCCGCGAGAGTACCAGCGGAGTCAGCAGGCGTTTCATCTTTTTCAGCGCACCGTCCTCGATCTGGCGCACCCGCTCCCGCGACAGCGAGAAGTGATCGGCGATCTCCTGCAGCGTCATCGGGCTCTCCGAGGCGACCCTGCGCTCAATCACGAAACGCTCCTTCTCATTCAGATTCTGCAGCGCACCGGCCACCTCCTGCTCGAGGATGACGCTCTCCTGGTGATCTGCCAGCAGTTCCTCCTGGTTTTGGCGCAGGTCAGGAAGGCTCTCCAGAAAGGTTCCCCCTTCGCCCTCGACCATGGCGACGTCCAGAGAGAGCTCGCCTCTCATGCGCTGCTCCATCTCCTGCGCCTCGGAATCCTTCACGTCCAGCGACACCGCCGCCGCGTGCAGATCTCCCTCACCGGTCATGCTGATGATCGCCTGCTTTGCCTGGTTCAGCTTGAAGAAGAGCTTCCTCTGCGCCTGGGTGGTGCCGATCTTCAGCAGGCTCCAGGCGGAAATAATGTGGTTCTGAATGTAGGCCCGGATCCACCAGACCGCGTAGGAGATGAGCCGCACCCCTTTGGCAGGGTCGAACTTGCGCACAGCCATCATCAGGCCGATATTCCCCTCCTGAATCAGGTCGAGCATCTTCATGCCGTAGGATCGGTACTCTCCCGCGACCTTCACCACGAAGCGCAGGTTGGCGGTGATCAGCCGGTGGGCCGCCTCCAGGTCGCCCTCGTCGCGAAACCTAAGGGCCAGCTCCTGCTCCTCGTCCACGGTAAGGAGCGGGAAACGGTTTATCTCCGCCAGATAAAGCGAAAGACTGTCTATGGGTACCGGCATCGTATAGGTCACGTTGGTTTCTCCACTTTGCGAGCTTATTGCCTTGGGTCAAGTTGGCACTCTACAGCTGCGAGCGCTAACAATATAACAAGGGGCCCGTAAAAAATCAAGAGCGGGCAGCAAATATCTGCCGCGGCCGCCCCGGGTTAAATTGCTTGCCGGCCGGGTATGAATGTGGTAAACGAAAAGACCTATGAAATGCGACGCCTGGCGCCGAAAAACCGGAGGTTAGCCATATGGAAATAAGCATAGTACCCTTGAGCGATGCGGAGAAAAAGGCCAAGTTCACCGACGAAGCGCAGCTTGGTTTCGGCAGGATATTTACCGACCGGATGCTGCTGGTCGAGTGGAAGCTGGGACAGGGGTGGGTTGACGCCCGGATCAAGAAGAACGAGCCGTTCGTGCTCGACCCGGCGGCGCTCGTGTTCCACTACGCCCAGGAGATCTTCGAGGGGCTGAAGGCATACAGATGGCAGGACGGCAGCATCGCGCTGTTCCGGCCCGAGATGAACGCCCGCCGCTTCAACCACTCCGCCGACAGGCTCTGCATGCCGGAGGTACCGGAGGAGCTCTTCTTACAGGGGATCGAGCAGTTGGTCGCCCTGGAGCGGGACTGGGTACCGGGCGCCGAGGGGACCTCGCTCTACATCCGCCCCACCATGATCGCCGTGGAGCCGGTGGTCGGCATCAAGCCTTCGGATCATTACTACTTCTACGTGATACTCTCGCCGGTTGGAGCCTATTACCCGCAGGGGTTCAAGCCGATCCGCATCATGGTGGAGGACAAGTACGTGCGAGCAGCGCCTGGGGGAACCGGCGAGGCCAAGACCGGCGGCAACTACGCAAGTTCGCTCAAGGCCGGACTCGAGGCGAAGCAAAAAGGGTTCGACCAGGTGCTCTGGCTGGACGGGGTCGAAAAGCGCTACATAGAGGAAGTGGGCGCCATGAACATGTTCTTCGCCTACGGCGACACCATCGTCACCGCACCTCTGGAGGGGACCATCCTGCACGGGGTAACCCGCGATTCGGTCTTGACGCTGGCCCGCTCGCTCGACATTACCGTTGAGGAGCGACGCCTCGACGTGAAGGACCTGATGAACGACCTCCGGAGCGGGAAGATCACCGAAGCGTTCGGCAGCGGCACCGCAGCGGTGGTAACCCCGGTGGGCGCGCTCTGCTACGCCGGCGAATGCCTGGAGGTGAACGGCGGCGGAGTCGGCAGGCACACAAGGACGCTCTACGACACCCTGACCGGGATCCAGACCGGCAGGATCGCCGACCAGTTCGGCTGGATCAGAAAGATTCAGTAGACTGGAAAGCTGCCACGCGGGTTTCACCCCCGTGTGGCAGGCGCTCCCCCCGGGGGGGGAAACCCGCGTGAAGCCCGTTTGTGACAAAAACCATCTCTGCCTCTCCTGCCGGCGCAGCTGCAAGCAGGAAAGCGCGCTGGTGATCGCCGCCTGCCCCAGGTACTACCAGGGGCCAAAGCTTCCGCGCGGCGACTGGAAGCAGCTCCCCCTCCCCCTCGAATAACCGCAAGCAACTGCACCTCGAATCCCCCTGATATCCAAGCATGCCTTCCACAGGGGACAGGCTCCGCAGGTGCCTGTCCCCCTATGCAAGATGTCCCCCCGCAGAAGCGGCGGAGCTCCCCTTTCCTGAGAAGCCGCTACCTTGACATAGCCAGGTGGGCTACCTATCATTCCGTAGGGAGGAAACGCCATGATCAGACCGGAGAAGATGACAGTGAAGACGCAGGAGGCGATTGCGACGGCCCAGGAAAAGGCCCTCGCCATGTCGGCCGGGGCCATTGAGCCCGAGCACCTGCTGCTCGCCCTGCTGGACCAGGAAGGCGGCTTCGTCCCGGTGCTTCTGGGAAAGATCGGCGCTTCCGTGCCCCAGTTGCGCGAGAGCCTGGAGGCGAGCCTGCGCAGACTTCCCAAGGTGACCGGCGGAGCACAGGTAACCCTGTCGCCGGTTCTCAACCGGATCCTGGAACAGGCGCAAAAGGAGGCGGACGCCATGCGGGACGCCTTCGTCTCCACCGAGCACCTGCTCTTGGCGCTGGCCGGCGGCAAGGAGGCGGCCAGCGGCAAAATCCTCAATCAAAACGGCGTCACCCGGGACGGCATCCTCTCCGCCCTGAAGGCGCTTCGCGGCGGAGAGGCGGTCACCGACCAGGACCCCGAGCAGAAATACCAGGCGCTTGCCAAGTACTGCCGGGACCTGACCGACCTCGCCCGGCAGGGGAAACTCGACCCGGTCATCGGCCGGGACGACGAGATCCGGCGGGTGCTCCAGGTGCTGTCGCGCCGCACCAAGAACAACCCGGTGCTGATCGGCGAGCCGGGGGTCGGCAAGACGGCGATCGTCGAAGGGCTCGCTCAACGGATCGTATCTGGCGACATCCCCGAGACGCTGAAGGACAAGCTTGTGCTGGCGCTCGACATGGGGGCGCTGATCGCGGGGGCCAAGTACCGGGGCGAATTCGAGGACCGCCTGAAGGCGGTCATCAAGGAGGTCTCCCGCTCCGAAGGGAAGGTGATCCTCTTCATAGACGAGCTGCATACCCTGGTCGGAGCAGGTGCCGCGGAAGGTGCCATGGACGCCTCCAACATGCTGAAGCCGGCGCTCGCCCGGGGTGAGCTGCACTGCATCGGCGCCACCACCCTCACCGAATACCGGAAGTACATCGAGAAGGACGCGGCGCTGGAGCGGCGTTTCCAGCAGGTATACGCCGGAGAGCCGACCGTCGAGGAGACCATCTCGATACTGCGCGGACTCAAGGAGAGATACGAAAACTTCCACAAGATACGGATCAAGGACAGCGCCATCATCGCCGCCGCTACGCTTTCCGACCGCTACATCACGGACCGGTTTCTCCCCGACAAGGCGATCGATCTGATCGACGAGGCGGCCTCGAAACTGCGGATCGAGATCGACTCGAAGCCGACCGAGATCGACGAGATCGACCGGCGCGTCATTCAACTGGAGATCGAGAAACAGGCCCTGCTGCGCGAACAGGACCCGAAGGCGCTGGATCGGCAGAAAAAACTGACCGACGAACTGGAGAGGCTCAAGGCCGAATCGGCCGCTCTCCACAGCCACTGGCAGAAAGAGAAAGAGATTCTCAAGGAGCTAAGCGACCTCAAGCAACGCAAGGAGGAAAAGAACGAAGAGGCAAAGAGAGCGGAGCGGGAAGGCAAACTGGCGCGTACCGCGGAAATCCGCTACGGCGAGGTTCCCGTCCTGGAAAAGCTGATGGAGGAGAAGAGGGTCACCCTTGAGGCTATCCAGAAGGAAGGGAAGATGCTCACCGAGGAGGTCGACGCCGAGATGGTGGCCGAGGTGGTCGCCAAATGGACCGGCATACCGGTGAACAGGATGCTGGAGACCGAGTCCGAGAAGCTGATCCGGATGGAGGAGCGGCTGCAAAGCCGGGTGGTCGGCCAGGACGAGGCGCTCACCCTGGTGGCGAACGCGGTCAGGCGAGCGAGAAGCGGCCTCTCCGACCCGAACCGTCCGATCGGCTCCTTCATCTTCCTGGGACCCACCGGCGTCGGCAAGACCGAGACGGCGCGCGCCCTGGCTTCCTTTCTCTTCGACGACGACCAGGCGATCGTGCGCATCGACATGAGCGAGTACCAGGAAAAGCACACGGTCGCCCGCCTGATCGGAGCCCCCCCCGGCTATGTCGGCTATGAGGAGGGGGGACAGTTGACCGAGGCTGTGCGGCGCAGACCCTACTGCATCATCCTCTTCGACGAGATCGAGAAGGCGCACGCCGAGGTCTTCAACGTCTTCCTGCAGATTCTTGACGACGGCCGGCTCACCGACGGGCAGGGAAGGACCGTCGACTTCAAGAACGCGGTCATCATCATGACCAGTAACTTGGGCTCGCAGTGGATCCAGCAGTACGGCGCCACCGACTACCCCCGCATGCAGGCCGAGGTGATGGAAACGCTCAGGGAGAGCTTCAAGCCGGAGTTCCTGAACCGGGTGGACGAGATCGTCATCTACCGCGCCTTGCCGCTGGAGAAGATCAAGGAGATCGTGATCATACAGCTGCAGTCGCTAAAGGTTCGTCTGGCCGAGAAGGGGATCGACCTGGAGGTGACCGACAAGGCACGTGAATACCTGGCCCGCGAGGGGTACGACCCAGCCTACGGTGCCAGACCGCTCAGGCGTGCGCTGCAGCGAAAGATCCAGGACCCGCTGGCGCTCATGCTGCTGGAGGGGAAGTTCGGTCCGGACGACCTGGTCCAGATGGACATCTCCATGTCAGGCGACTCGCTGGTGATCAAGAAGAAAGGCTGAGCCTGCATTAACGCCGTTGTTTTTTCAGGGCGAAGCATGCTATGCTCACTGACGCAAACCACTGGTGCTTGCGCCGCCCCTGGCGGAATTAAAAAGCGGGGAGTCTTCAATGAAACGATATTCGACCATCATGTCAGTCTTACTCACCCTTTCCCTGCCTGTTGCCGGAATCAGCGCAGAAAAGGCCGGCATGCCCGCCGGCCATGCCATGACCGGCGGCGCCACTGCAGCCGACGGCGCAGCTCAGAACCCCTCCGGGAAGGTGATTGAGACCATGGAGGGCGGCGGGTACAGCTACGCAAACCTGGAGAAGGACGGTAAGAAGACCTGGGTCGCCTTCCCCTCCACGGCGACACGCGTAGGTGAGATGCTCTCCTTCAGTGGCTGCATGCCGATGCCCGGTTTCCAGAGCAAGGCGCTGAACCGCCAGTTCGAGTCGATCCTTTTCTGTGGAGCCCCCGAGGGGAAGGCTAACCAGCCAGCTCCCAAGGCCACCCCGACGCCGGCCCAGAAGTCTCCGGGCAGCAGCGGAGCGGCGGCAGCCACCCAGAAGATCAAGGTCGGCAAGGCGAGCGGGGCGAACGCCTACACGGTAGCCGAAATCTTCGCCAAAAGCGGCAAGCTGAACGGCAAACAGGTGGTCGTTAAGGGTCAGGTGGTAAAGGTTTCTTCAGGGATCATGAGCAGAAACTGGATCCACCTGCAGGACGGCAGCGGCAGCGAGCAGAAAAAGACCCACGACCTGGTGATCACCTCCGATCAGCTTCCCAAGACAGGAGAGGTAGTGACGCTTTCAGGAAAGCTCGCCAAGGACAAGGACTTCGGCGGCGGCTACAAGTACAGCGCCATCATAGAGAACGGGAAACTGAAGAAGTAGCTCCCGCGCTCCAAAAGCAGCAAAAAGGCCCCCCGCCGCAGATGGGGGGCCTTTTTTAATCCGGCCGCCCCGACTTTGGGCAGGCGCCACCTGGCGGCAAAGTCGGCCGCGGACCTCAAGGGTACAGACATGAAAAGCCTGCTGATTGCCGTCTACCTGGCTCGTTTTGCCGCAGGCTACCTGCTGCGCTACCTGAACCTGCGCCACCTGCGGGACCACGGTTCAAAGGTCCCCGCAGAGTTCGCCGGCGCCCTCGATGAGCAGGCACTGGCCAAATCGGCGCGTTACACGGTCGAGCAGAGCAGGGTCGGGCTGATCCAGTCGGTCTACGACAGCACACTGCTGCTCGCCTTCCTGTTTACGCCGCTGCTGCCACTCTACGACCGCTGGATCGGCTCCCTCTCCGGCTCCTTCGTCATCCAGGGCCTGCTGTTCATGCTGACCCTCACCTGGCTCCAGAGCATCCTGGAAATCCCCTTCTCGCTCTACACCACCTTCAGAATTGAGAAGCGCTACGGCTTCAACACGACCACCCCCAAGCTCTGGCTGGCCGATCTTCTCAAGTCGACCCTGATCTCCTCGCTGCTGCTGATGATCCTGGTCGCTTCCGCTTTGCTGCTCGTGCAGCATGCGCCTAAGCTTTGGTGGCTTTGGGTCTGGTGCTTTTTCGCACTCTTCTCGCTCACCATGATGTACCTGTCGCCCGCCCTCATCGAGCCGCTTTTCTCCAAGTTCGAGCCGCTGGGCGACCCCGAACTGGAAGAGGAGATCCGCCGGATGCTGGAGGCGGGCGGCCTGCAGGTGAAGGGGGTGCAGATGATGGACGCCTCGCGCAGGAGCCTCCACTCCAATGCCTACTTCACCGGGATCGGCCGGGTGAAGCGGATCGTCCTCTACGACACCCTGATCAAGCAGATGGAGCGCCCCGAACTGCTGGCAATCCTCGCACACGAGGCGGGGCACTGGAAGAAGGGGCATATCCGGAAGCGCCTCTGGCTGACCGAGGGCGCAGCCCTGGCAGTCATCTGTGCCGTTTACCTGCTGATCGCCTGGGGCGGGCTCCCCGGGCTCTTCGGCCTGGGAGAGGGCGCCTCCTTCGCAGCCCAGCTCCTCATGGTCAGCTTTCTGCTGTCCGTCGCCTCCTTTTTGCTCACGCCGGTCGCGTCCTGGCTCTCCCGCCGCGACGAATGGGAGGCGGACCGGTTTGCCGCCGAACTCAGCGGGCACCCCGAGGCTCTTACCTCGGCGCTGGTGAAACTCTCCCGGGAGAATCTCGCCAATCTGCATCCACACCCCCTTTACGCCACCTTTTACTACAGCCACCCCCCGGTTGTCGCGCGGGTGGCAAGGCTGCTGAACAATGGGGTCGCTGCCGGCCGGAAATATTAGAATCAACGCCCCCTCGTTGCCTGGCGGCGCTTAACGTGGTATTTTTTCCGAGCCAGTTTTCAGGAACGACAAGCTTCAGGAGAGCCGATTTCTATGCACCTCAACATCCTCATTACCGCCTCTGAAGCAGTCCCCTTCGCCAAGGAGGGCGGCCTCGCCGACGTGGTCGGGGCTCTTCCCAAGTTCCTCAAGGCCCGTGGTCATGACGTGCGGGTCGTCATCCCCCGCTACTACAAGGTGGACCGGCAAAGGTTTGAGCTGCGCGAGCTCCCCGGGGTACTGGCCGTGCCTATGGGGGTGATCGGCGAGATGTACTGCGGCGTGCTGGAAGGGAGGATCCCCGGCAGCGAGGTTCCGGTCTATTTCCTGGAGCACGAGGAGTACTACGGCCGCGACACCCTCTACGAGAAGGACAACCGGGGATATCTGGATAACGACAACCGATTCATCTTCCTCTCCAGGGCAAGCCTTGAGCTTTGCAAGATGATCCGCTTTACGCCTGACCTGGTCCACGCGCACGACTGGCACACCGCCGCCGTGCCGCTCCTCATGAACACCTTGTACCGGCACGACCCGCAACTGGGTCAGGCCGCCTCCCTGCTCACCATCCACAACATGCAGCACCAGGGGAGCTTCTACGAGGGCGCCATGGATGTGCTCGGCGTCGGCTGGGAGCACTTCAACTTCCTGGGGCTGGAGATGCAGGACCAGGTGAACCTCCTGAAGGGAGGGATCTATCACGCGACGCTCCTGAACACGGTGAGCGAAGGGTACGCCAGGGAGATGCAGACGCCGGAATACGGCTGGGGGCTCGAGGGGGTGGTAAGGGAGCGCGCCGGAGCGCTTTGCGGGATACTGAACGGCGTCGACTACGAGGAATGGAACCCGGAGAGCGACCCGCACCTGGCGGCCAACTACAGCGCAAGCGAAGCCGGCGGCAAGGCCCTCTGCAAGCAGGAGCTGCAGCGCACCCTGGGACTTCCCGAGCGCGCAGAGGTGCCCCTGATCGGCATGGTCTCGCGCCTGGTGAAGCAAAAGGGGATTGACACCCTCGCCGAGGCGATGCCCCGGCTGTTAGAGCTGGACATCCAGATCGTGCTGCTTGGGGCGGGCGAGCCCTGGGCCCACTTTTACTTCGGCGATCTCGCGCAGAGGCACCCGGAGCGCTTCGCCTGCCGGATCGGCTACGACAACCGCCTGGCTCACCAGATAGAGGGGGGGTGCGACTTCTTCCTGATGCCCTCCGCCTTCGAGCCGTGCGGACTAAACCAGATGTACAGCATGCGCTACGGCACCCTCCCGATCGTGCGGGCAACGGGAGGACTGGACGATTCCGTGCAGAACTTCGACCCCTCGAAGGGTACCGGAGACGGCTTCAAGTTCTGGGATCTGAACGCCGGGGCGCTTTTCGACACGGTAGGCTGGGCGGTGCACACCTGGTACCGGGACCCGGAAGCGATCCGGACCCTGCGGCAAAACGCCATGGCAAAGCGGTTCACCTGGGAGGAGGCTGCGGCGAAGTACGAGCGGCTCTACCTGGAAGCGGTGCGGATGAGGCTCGGCGCCGAGAGGTTCGGCGAGGTGGAGGCGGCAAGAGCCGTTAAGAAAAAACAGAGTCAAAAACTCGCACACGGATTTGACGGATCGAACGGATAAAGGCAGATCAAGCAAAAACAGGCTTTTTGACTAACCAAAAGCTTCTCGTCTAACCTGCCTTTATCCGTGACATCCGTTAAATCCGTGCGCCGGTTCTGACTTAATGCCTCTACAGAAAAAGGGCGCCCCGAATAGCGGGACGCCCTTTTTTATTTTGTGCCGTCAGCCGGCTGCTACATCTTGTTCAGCAGCGGAACGATGAGCAGGGAGACGATGTTGATGATCTTGATCATCGGGTTGATGGCGGGACCCGCGGTGTCCTTGTAGGGGTCGCCAACGGTGTCGCCGGTTACCGCGGCCTTATGGGCCTCGCTCCCTTTGCCGCCGTGGAAGCCGTCCTCGATGTACTTCTTCGCGTTATCCCAGGCGCCGCCGCCGGTGGTCATGGAGATGGCGACGAAGATGCCGGTCACGATGGAGCCGACGATCACGCCCCCCAGAGCCTTCGGCCCGAGGGTGAAACCGACGACGATCGGCACCAGGATCGGGATGAGCCCCGGGATGACCATCTCCTTCAGAGCGGTCTTGGTGACGATGTCCACGCAAGCCGCGTAATCGGGCTTGCCGGTTCCTTCCATGATCCCCTTGATGGTGCGGAACTGGCGACGGACCTCGTCGACCACGGCGCCGCCGGCCTTGCCTACGGCCTCCATGCAGAGAGCCGCAAAGTAGAAGGGGAGCATGCCGCCGATGAAGAGGCCGACGATGATGTAGGGGTCGGAAAGGTCAAACCTCATCAGGTCTTTGCCGGCCAAGAGCAGCGCGTGATTCAGTTCGTCCACGTAGGCGGTGAACAGGATCACCGCGGCAAGTCCAGCGGAACCGATCGCGTACCCCTTGGTGACCGCCTTGGTGGTGTTGCCGACTGCGTCCAGCGGGTCGGTAACTGCGCGCACGGATTCGTCCAGTTCGGCCATCTCCGCGATGCCGCCCGCGTTGTCGGTGATCGGACCGTAGGCGTCCATGGCGACCACGATGCCGGTCAGGGAGAGCATGGAGACTGCCGCAATGGCGATGCCGTAGACCCCTGCGCACTCGAAGGAGATGATGATCCCTGCTGCGATCACCATCACCGGGAGGGCGGTGGACTTCATGGAGATGCCGAGACCGGCGATGACGTTGGTGCCGTGGCCGGTGGTGGAGGCCTGGGCAATATGCTTGACCGGCCCGTACTCGGTGGAGGTGTAGTACTCGGTGATCCAGAAGATGGCGCCGGTGACGACCAGGCCGACGATGGAGGAGATAAAGACGTTGATGGCCGTGAAACTCTCACCGGCCGCGTTGGTCAGACCCTGCGGGAACATCTGCACGGTGACGAAGTAGAAGGCGATGCAGGCGAGGACGCCGGAAACGATGAGACCCTTGTAGAGGGCACCCATGATGTTGCCGCTCTTGCCGAGCTTTACGAAGTAGGTGCCGATGATGGAGGTGATGATGGAGATGCCGCCCAGGATAAGCGGGTAGCTGACCGTGGCGTTGTCCGTGAAGGTGATGGCGCCAAGCAGCATGGCGGCGATCAGGGTAACGGCGTAGGTCTCGAAGAGGTCGGCTGCCATACCTGCGCAGTCGCCCACGTTGTCGCCCACGTTGTCGGCGATGACCGCAGGGTTTCTGGGATCGTCCTCGGGAATGCCGGCTTCGACCTTGCCGACCAGGTCGGCGCCGACGTCGGCGCCCTTGGTGAAGATGCCGCCGCCCAGACGGGCAAAGATGGAGATCAGCGAGCCGCCGAAGCCAAGACCTACCAGCTGGGTGACCACGTCCTTGATGGGAGCGCCCGGCATGAGCTTAAGGAGCACCATGTAGTAACCTGCCACGCCCAGAAGACCTAGACCTACCACCAGCATGCCGGTGATGGCGCCCCCCTTGAAAGCGACGTTCAGCGCCTTATGGATGCCGGACTTGGCCGCCTCGGTGGTCCTCACGTTGGCCCGGACCGAAACGAACATGCCGATGAAACCGGTGAGGCCGGAGAAGAGTGCGCCGACCAGGAAACCTACCGCAGTCTTCCAGCCGAGCGTTGCGAAGAGTGCCACGAACATGACCACGCCGACCGCGGCGATGATCGTGTACTGACGCTTCATGTAGGCCCCAGCCCCTTCCTGGATGGCTGCCGCGATCTGCCGCATCCGCTCGTTTCCCTGGGGAAGCCCCAGAATCCATTTGGCCGAGAAAAGGCCATAGGCCACTGCCGCCGCGGCGCAGGCCAGGGCGAAGACTACTGCATACTGTTCCATTAAATGTCCTCCTATTTAGATATGCCTCGACAAAGGCGTGCCTTCCGGTTTTTCTCATAAAAACGGGTGATTGTTATCGGAAATGCCCCCTTTTGTCAACCTATTTTGCCGGCGAACGCATTAGGAGTGTAAACTGTTGCGCATTGAAGTTTGAAAATGTAATATATCCGGCATGCTCGATCTCAAGTGCGGCGACAAAAGCTACCCCCTGCAACTCGCGCCGGAACGCGTCCTCTCGGTGCTTAGGTCCCAGACCCGCGAACCTGCCGCCCCCCCGGCCGAGCTGGTCGAACGCGCGCTGGACGGCTGCCAGGCGGCAATAGCCCTTTTTCACCCCGGCGAGCAGGTGGTGATCGTCACCTCCGACATCACCCGGCCGACCGGCAGCGATCTTTACCTGCCGCAGCTGGTCTCCAGGCTGAACGCGGCAGGCGTGCGGGACCGGGACATCGAGATCGTGATAGCGCTCGGCATCCACAGAAAACAGACCGAGGCGGAGCACCGAAAGATTGTCGGTTCCCTGTACGGCCGGATCAAGGTTACCGACCACGACTGCGACGACCCCGGCGCCCTGGTATACCTCGGCGACACGGCAGGCGGCATTCCGGTGGAGGTGAACCGGCGCGTAGCGCAGGCCAAGCGGCTGATACTGACTGGGGCTGTCACCTTCCATTATTTTGCCGGTTTCGGCGGAGGGAGAAAGAGCCTGCTGCCAGGCGTCTCCAGCCGCAAGAGCTGCATGGCGAGCCACTTTGCCCTCCTTAACAAGGGAGAGGGTACCGGCCGGCACCCGAAAGCGGTCACGGCAAACCTCGAGGGGAACCCGGTGCAAGAGGCGATGCTGGAGGCCTGCGCGATGCGCCCGCCCGACTTCATCCTGAACACGGTCCTCACCCCTGACAAACGGATCCTCGCTGTCTTCGCCGGCGACTGGCGCGAAGCCCATCTGGCGGGGTGCCGCTTCTGCGCGGACACCTTCTCCTGCCCGATATCCGAAAAGGGTGACCTGGTGGTGGTCTCCTGCGGCGGCTTCCCCAAAGACATTAACCTGATCCAGGCCCACAAGTCGATGGAGTATGGGAGCCGGGCGCTAAAGCCGGGCGGGGTGATGATCCTTTTGGCCGAGTGCCGTGACGGTTACGGTAATGCCACCTTCTTCAACTGGTTTCGCTACCCTGGCTGCGGGGAGCTGGAAAGCGCTCTCCGGGCGCACTACGAGATCAACGGGCAGACCGCCTGGTCCGTCAAGGAGAAGGCCGAGCGCTTCCGGATCGTGCTGGTCTCCACGCTTGCGCCTGAAGAGGTGGCCGCCATGGGGATGATTCCCGCCCAGACGCTGCAGCAGGCCCTGGATCTGGCACTAGCGATGCTGCCTGCCGATTTCGGCGCCCACCTCATCCCCGAGGGGGGTAGCGTGCTGCCGGTACTGGCAGCGCGCTGAGATTCCACGGAGGCAAATCCCCCCCGCCCCCCTTTGATAAAGGGGGGAGAGTTACTGGCCCATTTGATAAAGGGGTAAGTGAGTGGCCTCTAAAAGGGGTGAGTTAATTGGATCTCCCTAGATAAAGAGTGAGTGGCCTCCCTTGATAAAGGTGAGATGTTGCAAGTCGAGTATTTGATGCAAGGCATGCTGCAGACAACAAGAGTCCCCTCCCCCGGAGGGGGGTTAGGGAGGGGGAACCCGGCCCGTTCTTCTCAGAAGCCGAAGCCTTCCCCCCTCCCAACCTCCCCCCGCTGGGGGGAGGAGCAAATAGCCATAGGACATACGGGGGCGAGTCTGCTCGCCCCGACAGGAAAGGGAACTTAATGCTAGACAAGCGGATATTGGAGAAGCTCACAGAGATCGTCGGGCGGGAAAACCTGGCAACCGAGGTGCAAGACATGATCTGCTACGGCTACGACGCCACGCAGATGGAGTTTCTCCCCGACTGCGTAGTGCACCCCGACGGCAGCGACCAGGTCTCCCGGGTCTTGGCGCTTGCCAACCTGGAGGGATTTCCCGTTTTCCCCAGGGGCGCCGGAAGCGGCTTCAGCGGCGGCTCGCTCCCGAAGGGGGGGGGCTTGGTGCTGGTCACCACCCGCATGAACCGGATCCTGAGGATCGATACGGACAACCTGGTGGCCGAGGTGGAGCCGGGTGTAGTGACCGAGACCTTCCAGATCGCCGTCGAGAAACTCGGCCTCTTCTACCCTCCCGATCCCGCCTCCCTGAAGTTCTCCACCCTGGGGGGGAACGTCGCCGAATGCGCGGGCGGTCCGCGCGCCGTGAAATACGGGGTGACCAAGGACTTCGTCATGGGGTTAGAGGTGGTACTGCCGACCGGAGAGGTGATCCGGACCGGCGGCGAGACGGTGAAGGGGGTAGTCGGCTACGACCTTACCAAGCTGATCTGCGGCTCGGAGGGGACGCTCGGGGTGATCACCAAGATCATCTTCAAACTGCTCCCCTACCCGGAGGCCAAAAAGACCATGCTGGCCGTCTTCGACTCCATCGACGGGGCGGCGCGCGCCGTCTCCACCATCATCAAGGGAAAGATCATACCGACCACCCTGGAATTTCTGGATCATGCCACGCTCACCTGCGTCGAGCGCCGCTTCAACCTGGGAATACCCAGGGAGGGGAGAGCCGTGCTGCTGATCGAGGTGGACGGCGACCGCGATCTGATCGAGAAACAGGCCGGGCGGATCCACACCCTGATCGAGCCGCTGGGGCTGGTACAGTTCCGGGTCGCCAAGGACGCGGCGGAAAGCGATGAGCTCTGGCGGGTACGCCGGCTGGTGTCGGCATCACTTCGCGACGTGAACCCGGACAAGTTCAACGAGGACATCGTGGTGCCGAGGAGCAAGGTTCCCGACGTGATCCGGCGCATCGAGCAGATCCAGAACCGCTACGACATCCCGATCGTCAACTTCGGGCATGCCGGCGACGGCAACATTCATGTCAACATCATGATCGACAAGTCGGTAGACGGGCAGCTGGAGAAGGCGCACGAGGCGATCAAAGAGGTGTTCCAGGCGGCACTCGACCTGGGCGGCACCATGTCCGGCGAGCACGGGGTCGGGCTTTCCAAGCAGCCGTTCATTCCGATGGAACTCTCGGCCGACCAGGTGGCCGCCATGCGCGCCATCAAAAAGGCCCTCGACCCGAGAAACATCCTGAACCCCGGCAAGATGCTGCCGCTGCAGGGGTAAGGCTCTGGACTTAGTGGACTTTGTGGACCTAGTATTTCGGCAGCTGCCGGCGCATTATAAGTGAGAAATGGATGACCAAAGTAAAAGTCGACCCGCTCAAGCGGGTGGAAAACGAGATGAAAAAGTGCGTCAAATGCGGCGCCTGCCGCGCCAACTGCCCCGCCTTCACCGCCTTCCAGAGGGAGCCAGCGGCGGCCCGCGGCAAGGTCGCCCTCGCCCAGCACGTCCTGAAGGGGGACATCACCCTCGACGACGGAACCTACGCCGCCATGTCCAAGTGCCTGCTTTGCGGCAGCTGCGTGGACAAGTGCCCAAACCAGGTGCCAACCGACGAGATCGTGATCGCGGCGCGCGAGGCCCTGGCCCAAAGGCGCGGGCTCACCACTTTCCACAAGGCGGTAGGCCGGGTCATCAAGACCCGCAAACTGATGAACATGGGGGCCCTGGCCGCCGCCGTGCTCGGACCGATCTTCTTCCGCAAGGTCCCCGCCACCTCAGGGCTCAGGCTCCGCTTCCCGATGCCGTTTCTGGGAGGGAGCCGCCACGTCCCCCAGATCGCCGGCAAACCTTTCATGAAACGCCACCCCGAGGTGATCGAGGGGGAGCCGGGCAAGCCAAGGATCGTCTTCTTCGTCGGCTGCATGACGAACTTCGTCTATACGGAGATCGGCGAGGCGACCCTCGCCCTCTTCAAACACCTGGGGTGCACCGTCATCATCCCGAGGGGGCAGCAGTGCTGCGGCCTGCCCGGCATGTCCGGCGGCGACCTGGACACGGTGCGGGAGCTTGCGGAGCAGAACCTGCAGGCTATCGAAGTGCACCAGGCCGACTACGTGATGACCGCCTGCGCCACCTGCGGTGGGGCACTGCACAAGCTCTACCCGCTGGTGATCGGCAAGAGAAACCCCGAACTGAAACAGCGCCTGCAGGCCCTGGCGGACAAGACGGTGGACGCCGCGGTCCTTTTGCAGAAGCTCGGCCTGCACCCGGAGGAGACCGGGGACGGCGAGGAGCTGCGCATCACCTATCACGACCCCTGCCACCACAGGACCGCCGGCATCGCCAAAGAGCCGCGCGGACTCCTGAAGGGGACGCCGGGAATCGACCTGGTGGAGATGGAGGGTGCCGACCGCTGCTGCGGCCTGGGCGGGACCTTCAACGTCTACCACTACGAAAGCTCGCTCAAGATCAACGAAGGAAAAAGCGCTGCCATCCGGGCAACCGGCGCGGACGCCGTGGTCACCGGCTGCCCCGGCTGCATCATGCAGCTCTCCGACGGGCTGCAGCAGGACGGCGATAAAACGAGGGTATTGCACACCGTCGAGCTGCTGGCACGCAAAATAAGGCGCTGACAGGGGTCCCCCTGTCAGCGATAGCCTCCCGCAGCAAACTCTCCTCACCTAGGTAACTGGCTGTTCCCAGGCCATTCTGGCCGTATACACTGTTTTTCTTATTGACATTTGCCAAGCAAATCTTTATGTACATTAGGTGCGATTCGCAATAAAACATCAGTTCTATATTATTGCGCCACGCCAGGTCCGCAGATCGGTGCGGCCAGCCGGAAACTCCTATTCAGACTAGATAGACCTTTTACAAACTACGTATCGAAAAATCCGGGGTCTGCGGCCTCATTTCCCAGTCCTAAGACAAAACGCCTCTTCCGCCACGGCAACCCTTCTTGAATCGTGCAGCACCAAAACTGCCTCGACGGCCCCCTGCATGGACCGGCAACAAAAGTAGACCGCGCGCCAAGGGTCATCGCTCTTTCGCTGCCTGCCCCCTGGCAGTGAAAAGGCCGCCGAGCCAGGCTCGCGGTCAGCACAGCCGCAGCCAGCTGTAGCAGCCGGCTTTGAAAACCAGAAAACGCGACCCTTTTAATATCAATAACGGGAGGACAGCAATGAGTTTCGCAGAAAAAACGCCCCAGATGGAAAATCCCAACTACCGGAAGGATGCCCTAAATGCCCAATAAACTGATCAAGCCCTCTCTGACCAACCCTTTCGACGCCGCTGAAAAGGTCGAATTCAACATCCCGGGCGAGATATCCCGCGCCACCGGCGGTTACGAAGAGGCGATGCAGGCAGGCCACGACCTGATCCAGCGCCCCATCAAGTCGGTCAGCATCGACCAGATCGAGAAGCAGCACTTCAAAAAGCGCATGACCGTCTGGGAAAGGATCCGCGTCCTCACCGAGGAGGAGCCGAACATCCTGTTCCAGAACTGGGGCAAGAACCTGGACGGCGCCTCGCTGGTCACCGGCATCCTGAACATCCACGGCCGCGACGTCGCCGTCTACGGTCACGACTTCACGGTGCGCGCAGGCTCCATGGACGCGACCAACGGCAACAAGCTGGCACGCCTCTTCTACATGGCGGGCGAGAAGGGGATCCCGGTAATCGGCATGAACGACAGCGCCGGCGCCTTCGTCCCGGCCGGGGTCGGCGGCCTGGACGGCTACGCGGAGGCCTTCACCGCTCTTAGAAAGATCAGCGGCGTGGTGCCGAGCATCATGTGCATGTTCGGCTTCAACGCGGGGGGCGGCAGCTACCTGCCGCGTCAGGGGAGTTTCGTGATCCAGCCGCACGACACCTTCTTCGGCCTCACCGGACCTGGCGTCGTCAAGAGCGTGCTCGGCGAGGACGTGACGCCCGAAGACCTGGGCGGACCGAAGGTGCACGGCCAGTCCGGCGTGGCCGACCTGACCGTCGAAGACGAGGTGGGGGCGCTCAGAACCGCCATTCAGCTTCTTAACTACCTGCCGGACAACAACTCCGTTATGGCGCGCTACCAGGAGACCAGCGATCCCCTGGACCGCAAGACCTGGGAGATCAACACGCTGCTCAAAAAGGCCTTCAACTCCCCGACCGGCTTCAACACCCCCTTCGACGTCTCCATCATCATCCAGCAGATCTGCGACCACGGCGATTACTTCGAGATGCAGCGCGACCGCGCCCGCAACGTGGTGACCGCCTTCGGCCGGCTGGGCGGCAACGTGGTCGGCTTCGTCGCCAACAACTCGGCCGTCGACTCAGGCCAGATCGACTGCGACGCGGCCTACAAGATCGCCCGTTTCAACCGCTTCTGCAACATCTACAACATCCCGATGATCTTCATGGAAGACACCACCGGCTTTCTGCCGGGTCGCGAGCAGGAGGCGCGCGGCATAGTACAGGCGGGACGCGCCATGCTGGACTCCATCGTCGACATCAGGACGCCGCGCATCCTCTTGATCCTCAGAAACGCCTACGGCGGCGCCTACGCTTCCTACAACAACTACCCGACCGGCGCCGACCTGGTGCTGGCACTTCCAACCACGAGGCTTGCCGTCATGGGACCTGCCGGGAAGGAGTTCGTCTACAAGGACGAGTTGAGAAAACTCAGAAGCGCCGTGCTGGAGCGTGTCAAGCGCGGCAGCCAGGAGCGGATCGAGGCCGGGGTGAAGCCTGAGACGGCAAAAATCGATGCCGAGAAGGATGCATCAGATTGGCTGAAAACCGAAGAGGCACTTTTGAACACGCGTTACGAAAAAGAGCTGATGAACCCGAAAGAGGCGCTGAGTCTCGGCTCCATCTCCTCGCTGGTCATGCCTACCGACCTGAGAAAGGTGCTGGGCGAGAACCTGAACTTCCTGCTGCGCCATTACAAGGCCGGCCCGATGCAGGCCGTACAGCGCGAGTTCCATTAAGATGGGGCCCGGGAAATGCGGATTGGAGACTGGGGACGGCAAGAGCAGTGTCGAGCTGCTGGCAACTAAGGGCGGTCAGGAACCGGTCCGGCCAAACGGCTCGGAGCACCCCGACCACCGCCCTCGCCCCTTTCGTTTATTATCTACTGCACTGGAGATGAAACCGATGGCACAAACAGTTGACAACTATACAAACAACCCGCTGATCCACAGGGATCGCCGCCTGGGCAAGTCGCCCTCACCCTGGGTGAGTTCCTTTTCCTGCCAGGATCTGAAACCGCTCATCGTCTGCCGCGGTCCGATCAGAAAAGAGGCAATGGACGTCTACCAGGAGATGGGGATCAGCCACTACGGCATCCTCCTTTCGGAAAAAGACTCCATCGTCTACCCGAACGCGCTCGCCCCTGAACTACGCACGCTGACCGACTCCAGGCGCGTGCACCGGGTGCCCGACTACACGGGCGCCAGCAAAGAGGAGCGGGTCGAGCGAATCCACCAGATCATCCGCATCGCCTGCGAAAACGGCTACGACGCCATCTTCGCCGGCTACGGATTCATGGCCGAGGACGACGAGTTCGTAGCGGCCATCGAGAAGGCGGGTCTGAAGTTCATAGGTCCCTGTGCAGCGACCCAGTCGGGTGCCGGCAAAAAGGACGAGGCAAAGCGCACCGCACTCTCGGTCAACGTGAGCGTAACCCCGGGCATCGACAACGTCACGGCGCGCGCCCTGGTGAAAAAGCACGGAAGCCGCAAGCAGTTGCTGGCGCTGGTCGTCTCGGACGCCCTCACGTGCGACCCGCAGGTGCTGAACAACGACAAGCTCTCCCTGGAAGAACTGGCGGACCACATCCTGTACGCCTCCTACAGCAAGGGGATCGACCTCTTCTCCATCGAGGAGCTCTGCGCCCAGGTCCAGATCGAAGTAGTCGCCATGCTGAAAAAGTACCCGCAGAGCCGGGTTCGCCTGAAGGCGATCGGCGGCGGCGGCGGCAAGGGGCAGCGCCTCCTGGGCGCCTCCCTCTTGAACGAGAAGAAGGCGACCGAGGCCATGATCGCCAAGGAGGCGGCCGAGGCCCCGACCCTGGTGCGCGAGATCCTGAACGAGGTGAAGGCAAACGGCATCGGCGACAACAAGAACATCCTGGTCGAGCTGAACATAGAGCAGACCCGCCACAACGAGATCCAGCTGATCGGAAACGGCGAGTGGTGCCTGGCGCTTGGCGGGCGCGACTGCTCCCTGCAGATGCACGAGCAGAAGCTCCTGGAGGTTTCGGTCACCCAGGAGGGGTTGATCGCAGCCATAGAGCGTGCCAGGAAAAACGGCAAGCCGGCCGAGGTGAAGGCGCTGGAAAGCGACCTGAAGGTGCTGCAGAGGATGGAAGAGGAATCGGAGCGTTTCGGCAAGGCCGTCGGCCTCGACTCCGCCTCCACCTTCGAGTGCATCGTCGACCGCGACCGCCACTTCTTCATGGAGGTGAACACCAGGATCCAGGTGGAGCACCGGGTAACCGAGCTCTGCTACTCGCTCAAATTCACCAACCCCAAAGATAAAAACGACTTCTTCATCGTGGAGAGCCTGGTGGAGGCGATGGCGCTTTTGGCCCGCCACAAGGAGCGGCTGCCAAAACCGGAGCGGATGGTCCGCTACAACGCCTCCGTCGAGGCGCGCCTGAACGCGACCGACGCCTCCCTCTCCCCGCACGCGGGCGGCATGATCCGCTACTGGTCGAAGCCGATCGACGGAGAAATCCGCGACGACCAGGGGATCAGCATGGTGAACCCTGACACCGGGCTTTTCATCAAGTACAAGGTGGCCGGCGCCTACGATTCCAACATAGCGCTCTTGCTCACCAAGGGCCAGGACCGGCTGGAGAGTTACGAGCAGATGTCCGAGGTCCTTTGCGCGACCACCCTGCGCGGCTCCGACCTCGCCACCAACCTGGAGTTCCACTACGGTCTGGTGAACTGGTTTCTGGGCAGAAACGTGATGGCGAAGCCGACCACCCGCTTCGTCGTCCCCTACCTCACCCTGGTGGGAACCTTGAAGGAGGTCGCCAACAAGATCGACCCGGTCTACGCCTTTTTGCAGATGAAAAAGCACTACGCAAAGCAGATAAGCGACATGTATGAGGGACAGCCCGAGCAGCAGGCAAAGGAAGTGAAGAACATTTCCACGCTCTTGGACCGCAAGGGAACCCTGATCATCCGTCCCATCGAGCGTCTGTTGGGCGACCCGCACCTTTTGTCCGGCTGGCTCAGCATGAACACCAAGAACTTCCGGATCGACGACGGCAAGGTGGTCTGGCTGAGAAATCCGGTAGGGGTCCTGAACGAGACCTACGAGTACCTGCACATGAACCACCGGGCCCATAAACCCGCAGCCGAGATGATCTGGGGACACGACAACGATCTGCTGCAGCAGGCGTTGCGCTTTTCCAGGACGCTGCGCGAGAAGTTCGGCCTGGCCCGGGACGAGTATTTCACCCTCTACGAGATGATGCAAAGCGAGGAGCCCCAGGGTGGCTTCGACGCCGAGACCTGGCACCAGATCCGCTCCTCGCACTTCGGTTACGAGGCGGGACTGGAGCTGCTCGGCATACTGTTCCTGATCGGTCAGAACACCAAGTTCTGGGACCTGCGCGTGGAGGAGGACCTGGAGATCACCATCCCCGAGTACCTGACCGACGCCGACCTGCAGGTGCGCATGAAGAAGCTGCTGGTTCCGCCGCCGGCCACCAAGGCCGACGAGATAGTCTCCATCTGCGGCGGCATGTACTACGGCCAGGAGGCACCCGGCATGCCGCTCTTCGTGACCGAGGGGATGCACTTCGAGAAGGGGCAGCCGCTCTACATCATCGAAGTCATGAAAATGTTCAACAAGGTGTACGCCCCCTTCTCCGGGACCATCGACCGCATCCTGATGACCTCCGCCGACGGCACCATCGTCTCCAAGGGGCAGCCGCTCTTCAAGGTCACCCCGGACGAGATTTTCGTCGAGGTGGACGTGAAGGCGGTCGAGAAGGAAAAACGCAACCTCACTTCGGAATATCTGAAGGCGGTGCTCTAGTTACCGCAGTGGATCCGACGACAGACGAAAAGGGCTCCGGAGCGTCATGTCCGGGGCCCTCGCCTCACCGACCGACCCCACTGCAAAGCTGGGGTCAGTCGTTTTCAGGACGCACCAGGGCGGCAGACCGGAATCGCAGGCCAGCACAGACAGTTCCCCATTTCACCTAGGGCAGGAGAGCATGATGAGCATTTCCGAAAACAAGCAGGCATGGCAGAAAACCGCAGAGAAGAGCGTAGCCAAATCGCCGGAGAGAAAGAGCTCCTTTCGCAACAGCTCCGACATCGAGCTGGAGCGCTGCTACACCCCCGAGTTCGAATACCCCGACTACCAGGGGGAGCTCGGCTTTCCCGGGCAGTTCCCCTACACCCGCGGCGTGCAGCCGACCATGTACCGGGGTAGATTCTGGACCATGCGCCAGTACGCCGGGTTTGGCAACGCGGCCGAGTCCAACGAGCGCTACAAGTACCTGCTTTCCGCGGGACAGACCGGCCTCTCCATAGCATTCGACCTGCCGACCCAGATGGGTTACGACTCCGACGCCTCCATGAGCCGCGGCGAGGTGGGCAAGGTAGGCGTCGCCATCGACTCGCTGGCCGACATGGAGATCCTCTTCGACGGCATCCCGCTCGACAAGGTCTCCACCTCGATGACCATCAACTCGACCGCCGCCATCCTGCTCGCCATGTACATAGCGGTGGCTGAAAAGCAGGGGGTCTCGGCCGCCCAGATCTCCGGGACCATCCAGAACGACATACTGAAAGAGTACATGGCGCGCGGCACCTATATCTACCCTCCCAAGGAGTCGATGCGCATCATCACCGACATCTTCGCCTACTGCAAAGACAACGTGCCCAAATGGAACACCATCAGCATCTCCGGCTATCACATCCGCGAGGCAGGCTCCTCCGCCGTGCAGGAGGTCGCCTTCACCCTGGCCGACGGCATCGCCTACGTGGAGGCCGCCGTTGCGGCCGGGCTAGACGTGGACGAGTTCGCTCCCAGACTCGCCTTCTTCTTCAACGCGCACAACGACCTTTTGGAGGAGGTGGCGAAGTTCCGCGCCGCCCGCCGCATGTGGGCGAGGATCATGCGCGAGCGCTTCAAGGCCAAGGACCCGCGCTCCCAGATGCTCCGCTTCCACACCCAGACCGCAGGGTGCACCCTGACCGCGCAGCAGCCGGACAACAACATCATGCGCGTAACGCTGCAGGCGCTGGCGGCAGTCCTTGGCGGCACCCAGTCGCTGCACACCAACTCGCGCGACGAGGCCCTGGCGCTTCCCACCGAGGAGTCGGTGCGCATCGCTCTGCGCACGCAACAGGTGATAGCCTACGAGTCAGGCGTAGCCGACTCAGTCGACCCGCTGGCAGGCTCCTTCCTGGTGGAGGCGCTCACCGATAAGATCGAGCAGCAGGCCCTGTCCTACATCGAGCGTATCGACGCGCTCGGCGGAGCAGTGGAGGCGATCTCCAGGGGATTCCAGCAAAAGGAGATCCAGGATTCAGCCTACGCCTACCAGCGCGCCATCGAAAAGGACGAGACCATCATCGTCGGGGTGAACAAGTTTACCGTCGAGGAAGCCCCCCCCAAGGGCCTTCTGCGTGTAAAGGAAGAGGTGGAAGTGAATCAGAAGGCAGCGCTCGCCAAGGTAAAGGGGGCGCGTGACAACGCCCGGGTGGAGGAAACACTGAAGGCGCTGGAGATAGCCGCCAAGGGGACCGACAACCTGATGCCGTTCATCCTGGAGGCTGTCAAGAGCTACGCGACCCTCGGCGAGATCGCCAACGTGCTCAGAGGAGTCTTCGGCATCCACAGAGAGACCGTGGTGCTTTAAAGGCAATTGAAACACGGAGCAACGGAGAAGGCGCTGTCAGATCCGGGTCCTTAGCCATAGAATCGAGTGTCTCAGGGTACCGTTGACAGGCGTTACAGCCTTTCTTGTTTTTCTCCGTTGCTCCGTTGCTCCGTGTTTCCAAGAACTTTTTTGAGTGCTGCTTTAGCCGTTCCTTCTGGTACGGCTCATATCAAAGGATTACGATGCTTACCAAAATAAATCATATCGGCGTAGCCGTCACCTCCATCGAAGAGGCCCTCCCCTTCTACCGCGATTCCCTCGGCATGACCCTTTCCGGGACCGAAGAGGTCACAAGCCAGCTGGTGAAGGTCGCCTTTCTCTCCATTGGGGAATCGAAAATAGAACTGCTGGAGCCGACCTCTCCGGAGAGCCCGGTGGCCAAATTCCTGGAAAAGAACGGCCCGGGCGTCCACCATGTGGCCTACGGTGTCAACGACATCGAAGCTGCCATTGCCAGGCTGACAGCCGAAGGCACCAGGATGATCGACGCCGTGCCCCGACTGGGCGCCCACGGGGCGCGCATCGCTTTCATTCATCCCAAAAGCAGCGGCGGAGTCCTCACGGAACTGTGCGAATGCGCCCATTGATACTCAAAAAATCTTCTGTCACTGTCATAATCTCATATTAGCTGTTTTTTTTATTGACTTTTGTTTGGAAAATTATATAGTGGCCCCAGATTTTTATAACACTGGTTTGCTTTGGGGCAATCGGAATAGGTTGTCTGTGTACGCATGGTTATAATGACTGGAGTCCACAATTGAAAGCCTATCACACGCCGGCAAAAACAAATAAAGGCTCTCGGAATCCATAGCTGTTGATTGCAGCGATGGAGGCGAGAGCTTTTTTTTTGAGAGGAAATGACTGCGCTAAGCCTCACTACAGACAGTCAGCAAGAACGCAATTTGTTATTCACAGTGGAACAACAAACCCCAGGAGGTAAAAGATGAGCTTTAAAAAGACGATGCTAGCAGTCGCAGCAGTAACCGCGCTTACCGCAGCAACCGCAGTACCGGCAATGGCGCTGGAGAATGAATTTCACGGCATGTACAGGGCGTTCGGATTTCTGACCAACGCTGAGACCGGCACGGCCGCTTTTAACCTGCGTGACGAGCCGAAGGACTCCTTTTTCGCCGAGCAGAGGGCACGCCTCATGTACATCGCTAAGGCGAACGATGACCTGAAGCTCGTCACCCACTTTGAGCTCGACGCCCGCTTCGGTGGGTCTGACTCTGCACCCAAATATCCCGCTGGCGACGGCGGCAGCCTCGATGCCGACAGAGTCACCCTCGAGACGAAGAACGTCTACCTTGACTTCAACATCCCGACCACGCCGGTCAACATGAAGGTCGGCATCCAGCCCTTCAGCGACGCCTACCAGGGTGTCTTCGGCGCCTTTGACGGCGCTGGCGCAGTCGCCTCGGCTAAAGTAGGCCCGTTCACCCCGACCCTCGGCTGGTTCCGTCTCGGGGACAATAACTACCTCAGCACTGCAGACGAAACCCTGCCAGGCGACAACACTATTGACCTGCTCGTACTGGACGGCAAATTCGCCGTAAACAAGGACATCGTCGTTGGTGCATCTTACTACAACGTGCAGAATGACACCGGAGCCGGTGCTACCACCGGAGCTCCCGTAACCGGCTACGAATTGCTGCACCAGCTCGGCGTTAACGCAAGCGCGAAGGTCGGCCCCGCAGCCCTGACCGGCTTTGTAGCCTACCAGTTCGGCGATTTCAGCGACACTAGAGACCTGAGTGCCTTTGCTGCTGCCGCCATTGCCAAAATAGCTGTCGGCCCCGGCAAGATAAACGCCTCCGCCCTCTATCTCTCCGGCGATGAAAGCTCCGCTACCGCTGGCACCAGCAACTTCAACTCCTTCCGTCAAGTCGCAGCCAACGGCCTTACCTCCTACTTCAACCCGTCCAACATGTGGCTCCTCATCAGAAACGGCGCCACCATAAACAGCTCGACCGCCATCGGCAGTGCTGACCTGACCAAGGGCAGCCAGGGCCTGATGGGCATCTTTGGCGGGTATGAAATGGCAATGGGCAAAGCGTTCGGCTCTGCCAACGTCGGCTACGCCAGGGTTGACGAGAAGCGTGGCGCTGAAAGCTCCTCAATCGGAACCGAGCTGAACGCCACCATCGGTTACAAGCTTTATGACAACCTTGCTGCCAGCTTTACCGCAGCCTACCTGGTCCTCGGCGATGGCGCAGACAGTGCAACCGCTCCTTTGGCCGGCGTGGGTGCAGCTAACGCTGACAACCCTTACCTGACCAACATCCAGCTCAGCTACCTGTTCTAAGCAAGCCATACTAATAGATAGACCTAAGCCGGGGAGTTTACTCCCCGGCCTTTTTTGTGCCATACTTCCCACCTCCTGATTCACAGCCTCTCCCTCGCCACAGCATAAATATCTCTGAGATCATCTCTCTATGACTATAGGACAGGCATATGGAACCCTTGTCACTGCCTTATGTCACTATTTTAGGCGCTGGGTTGGTTGACATCACCAAGTAAGCTGCTTTAATAGGTATTACGATTAACTAATCTTTACCAAAGGAGCTAACCAATGAGAAAAATGGTACTCATGTTGTCGGCAGCGATCTTCATGTTGTCATCCGTGCCCGCGTTCTCGCAGATGACACCCGCTCAAAAGGATGAATGCCTACTTGCCTCCAAGAATTGCATGAGCCAGGTAGACGACATCCAAAAAAGAGTGAAGAAATTGGACAAGGAGATCAAAAAGGGGGAACGGGTCTACACACCCGAAGAACTCAAAAAGTTGCAGGACAAGCTCACCGAGACACAGGAAATCCTGAGGAGCCTTGAACTTCAAGGCCCGGTCAAGCGTTGAAAGGTGCGCACCATAAAAAGCCGCACCACTGCAGCAAAGGGCGGACCTAATGGTTCCGCCCTTTGTGTATCCAGCATAAGCTGTTGCTCGCGGCAGCGAACTGCGTGCCAATCTATAAGAGGTGCAGGCAGTGTTGCCAAAATGATAATTCCCCGGCGTATTTACCGTTATTGAGGCATGTTAGCGCTCCGGATAAACCCTTTGACTAAAGTACTCTGCTCTGCGATAATCGGCCGACAAATCGCCATTATCAGCGGAGCCACGATGAAAAAAACTGCCGTTGCCATTCTCCTCACCTGTGTATTTCTCCTTCCATCCATGGCATCCGCCGCCCAGATCAGGGCATACGTGGCGCAGTTCGCCGTGACGCCGCAAGACGCCGGCAGCCTCAAATCGACCCTGCAGACCCTGCTCTCATCGCGGATGGCCTCAGAGGCGATCATCCCTGTTGCATCCGCCGCCGAGGCAGATGTCGTCATCACCGGAAGCTACACGCAGTTCGGCAAGGTCTTCAGCCTCGATGCGGTTGCCAAACTCGGCTCGGGTAGCACGCTCGCCACCGTTTTTGAACAGGGCGAAAGCCAGGACGACCTGATCCCGGCTCTGGGGAGGATGTCGGTCAAACTGAAGACCGAGATGCTGCTGCGATATGCGCAGGCCCCGGCGGCAACGTCCCAGCTGCAGCTCTCCCAGCCGACCGGCACTACAGTAAGGCCCGCCTGGATCAGCCAGCGGATCGTGGGCGCCCAGGCGGCCCTGGCACCGGGCCTGGCCCGATCTGAGGGAAAGGAGTTCTTCGTCGCGGAGAGCCACGCGCTGCGTCTATACCGACAGGAGAAAAACCTGAAACTCCTCGCCGAGGTCAAGTTCCCCCAACAGGAGAAGGTAATCGCCATCGATTCCGCCGGCCCGGATCAAAACGGCAACCCGCGCGTCTACGTCACCATCATGAGCGGCGATACGCCCGCTTCCAAGATTTTCTCCTTTGAAGACGCAAAGCTGAAGCCGGTCGCGACCAACCTCCCCTACCTGTTCCGCGCCATCGCACTGAACGGCGGCAAGAGCAGGATCTATGCCCAGCAGATGGGGGTCAGCGAAGACTTCTTCGGTGATCTCTTCGAGGTGTCCGAAACAGGCTCGAAGATCGAGCTGAAGAACCCGATAAAGCTTCCCCGTTACGCCAACATCTTCAACTACAACAGGATAAGCGGACCGGACGGCACGAACTACTCCACCGTGCTTAGCACCGGTGGCTACCTGATCGTCTACACCGAGGCGGGCGAGGAACTCTGGAGGAGCACCGAGAAATTCGGCGGCTCCGAAACCTACTTCCAGCGTGAGTCCGGATCCGGCACAAGAGAGCCCGATGAAAAAATCAAGTGGCGCTTTATCGATCAGCGCATCACCGTGACCGGCGACGGCGAGGTCATCGTACCGCAGAACGAAGGTTTCTTCGTGCTGGGAAACAGCCGCTCCTATTCGAAGCACACCCTGGTCGGCTTCTCATGGAACGGCTCGTCGCTTGAGGAGCGCTGGAGGACCAAGCTGAACCAGAACTATCTGGCCGACTACTTCCTTGATGCGCAGACCGGCGAAATGGTGCTGCTGGAGGTGGTCCAGAAGGAGGGGGTCTTCGGCAAAGGGGGGAGCGCTATCCGTGTCATACCCCGCCCCGCGGGGATTTAATCGTTGACTGCCCCAGGCTATGCTGTTATGATTTTCACTTTTTTGGCCCGCTTTCGGGCTTTTGCACCGACCTTTTTTCAGGACAAACCGTGACCAACCCAGCCTGCATCGAAGCACCGCTACCCAAAGGGGTTAGCGACTTTCTACCGGAAACAGCCGACAAGATCACCTTCATCGCGGCCCGCATCCACCGCGTCTTCGACCTGTGGGGGTTCAGACGCATGATCACCCCGCTGCTCGAGTTCGAGGACGTGCTGGCACTCGGCATGGGGGAGGAGTTGCGCGGCAAGACCTTCCGCTTCGACGACCGGCAGACGGGAAGGCTTTTGGCCATTCCGCCCGACATCACGCCGCAGGTGGCGCGCATCGTCGCCACTCGCATGCACTCGCTCCCCCTGCCCCACCGCATCTACTACAACGGCCGCGTGCTTCGCCAGGCGCAGATGCAGTCCGGCCGCGCCCGCGAGATCTTCCAGTCGGGCGTGGAGCTGATCGGGCTAGACTCCCCGGAGGCGGATGCCGAGATGGTGGCCATGGCCGTCGAGGTGCTGAAGGACTTGGGCTTCACAGGCTTCAAGATCGACCTGGGCCAGGTGGATTTCTACCGCGGCATCATGGAGGCCTCCGGCCTCTCCTTGCCCGTGCAGCGCCTCCTGCAGGAAGCAATCACCAAGAAGGACGTAACCGCCGTGCGCAGCATCCTGGACGCCGAAAAGGTGCCGGAGCGGGTGAAGGAAGAGATCTCCCTTTTGCCCCGGCTCTACGGCGGGCGCGAGGTGCTGGAGCAGGCAGCTCACATCGCCGGCAACGAGCGCTCCCAGAAAGCGCTCGACAACCTGTCCCAGGTGCTGGAGATCCTCGACATCTACGGCGTCTCCGAGCACCTGACCGTGGATCTCGGCGAGATACGCGGGCTCGACTACCACACCGGGATCACCTTCGAGGGGTTCGTGCCGGGCGTGGGCGAGGCGGTCTGCAGCGGCGGGCGCTACGACGACCTGACGGCCAAGTACGGCTACCCGGCGCCTGCCACCGGCTTTGCCTTCAACATCATGGCGCTGCTCACCAGCCTCTCCAAGAGGCCGGAGGTGGAGGCGAGCCGAAGCCGCGACTTTCTCATCTTCAACCAGAAGGACGAGCGGCGCGAGGCGCTGGAAATGGCGCAACAGCTGAGAGGGCACGGCTTTACCTGCGCCAGGGACATCATCAAGCGCGACTTCGAGAGCTCGCTTTGCTACGCCAAAAAGATGGACATACGTATGCTGCTGGTGATCGGCGCCGAAAATTGCCCGAAGGATCAGGTTTATCTGGTACGGGTGGCGGACAGGCGCGGCATCACGGTAGGCAGGGAAGAATTATTTAGAAAAGATCTGGCTTCGAAATTTGATCGGCAAGGGGAGAATCATGGCTAACGTCGTTGTAATCGGTGCCCAGTGGGGTGATGAGGGTAAAGGGAAGGTAGTCGACATCTACACGGAGTTCGCTGACGACGTCGTGCGCTACCAGGGCGGCAACAACGCCGGCCACACGCTGGTGGTCGGGGACGAGAAGGTGATCCTGCACCTGATCCCGTCCGGCATCCTGCATGCCGGCAAGAGATGCGTGATCGGCAACGGCGTGGTGCTCGACCCGGAGGTCTTCATCATGGAGATCACCAAGCTCAAGGCGGGGGGCTACCTGAAGGACGACAAGTCGCTGCTCCTCTCCGAGGCGCTGCACATCATCATGCCGTACCACAAGAGGATCGATATCGCCCGAGAGAGAAGGAGCGGCGCGAAGAAGATAGGGACCACCGGCCGGGGGATCGGACCCGCCTACGAGGACAAGATAGGTCGTCGCGGCATCCGCCTGATGGACCTCCTGGACGAGAAGACCTTCTCCCGCAAGGTGAAGGAGGTGCTCGAGGAGAAGAACCTGATCCTGACCCAGCTCCTGGGGGACCAGCCGTTCACCTTCGAGGAGATCTACGACGAGTACATGGGATATGCCGAGACGCTCAGAAAGTACGCGGCAGACACCTCGCTGCTGCTGCACCAGGACATCAAGGCGGGCAAGAGCATCCTCTTCGAGGGGGCGCAGGGGACCCTGCTGGACGTCGACCACGGCACCTACCCCTACGTGACCTCCTCTTCCACCACTTCCGGCGGCGCCTGCACCGGCAGCGGCGTGAGCCCGAGGGAGATCCACGAAGTAATCGGCATCTCCAAGGCGTACGCGACCAGGGTCGGCAGCGGCCCCTTCCCGACCGAGCTCGAGGACGAGACCGGCGAGATGCTGCGCCAGGCAGGGCGCGAGTTCGGCTCCACCACGGGGCGCCCGCGCCGCTGTGGCTGGTTCGACGCCCTGGTGGCCCGCTATGCCGTGCGGGTCAACGGGCTTTCCGGCATCGCCATCACCAAACTCGACGTACTCTCAGGCCTTGAGACCATCAAGGTCTGCACGGGGTACAGCTATCGGGGGAGCGTCCTGGACGAGATTCCGGCCAGCCTGGAGGTCATGGAGCAGTGCACGCCGATCTACGAGGAGCTCCCGGGCTGGAGCGAAGACATCACCAAAGCCAAGAGCATGGCCGAGCTGCCGGACAACGCACGCAGCTATGTCGCGCGCGTGGAAGAGCTTTCCGGCGCCCCGGTGGTGCTGGTTTCCGTAGGTCCGCGCAGGGACGAAACCATCGTGCTGCGCAACCCTTTTGAGCGGGCCTGATTTATACATTAAAATTTCTGTTGACGCCTCGCGTCAAATTTGCTATAAGGTTCTTCTTGCTTTGCATGACAGTTTGAGCCGCTAGCTCAGTTGGTAGAGCACCTGACTTTTAATCAGGTGGTCGTTGGTTCGATCCCAACGCGGCTCACCATTGTCCCCATCGTCTAGCCCGGCCCAGGACACTGCCCTTTCACGGCAGCGACGCCGGTTCAAATCCGGCTGGGGACGCCAAGAAAAAAAATACGCTGGACGCTTCTCCAGTGTTTTTTTGCTGCACCGTTTCATTTTTGTTTTACGAGCCGCTAGCTCAGTTGGTAGAGCACCTGACTTTTAATCAGGTGGTCGTTGGTTCGATCCCAACGCGGCTCACCATTTTCACCCCTGTCGCCTGTCTGAGCCACGCGACACCCCCCTGCCCCAGCGGCACGGGTTTCACCTACGGTCCCATCGTCTAGTGGTTAGGACACCGGCCTTTCACGTCGGTAACAGGGGTTCAAGTCCCCTTGGGATCACCATTCAAAACAAAGAAGGCCGCTTCCCTTTAAGGGAGGCGGCCTTCTCTTTGTTCAACCTGCTTTTTGCCACAGAAAAAGGTCAAGCCCTGACGCCGGGCCATTCCTTCATGCAGTAAGGGCACTCACTCACCTCGTGAGGAATAGTGTCGCGCAACTGCTCCCGCCGGTAGACCACAGTGCAGCGCTTGTCGACCGGATAACGATGAATCATGTCCTGCTGAACGAAATAGAGCATGAGTTTCCTCCTTTGCCGAAATTTGAGCCGCTTGAAGCTGCAGCAGCATAGTTCGTAGAGTATGTAGTAAAGCCTACTGATGTCAATAAGGCAGCAAATCCGCTGACAAAGGGATCAATCAGGGAAGCTGGCAACCCCCGCCAGGCGCCCTCATCCAGAAAACGCCCCCGCGTCTTGCCAAGAAGAAACTGCCAATCAAGCAGCATGTCCCCCCTCTGCCTGCCGAGACTGCTCCTGGCACCCCTTTCATCTGACTGGCGCTCCATCCGCATCTGCACAGTTAGCCAAGCGCTCCCACCGGACATGCGAACCGGCATAACAGACACCGGCTGCAGCCGGCAGAGACCCGAAGGACCGCATGCTTGCGAAACCCCGACACCTCAAGCGTAAAAAGCCGCTCCGGACAGGCCGACACGCAGCGTCCGCAACCGGTACAGCACGCGGCATCCACCTCCGGATAACTTTTTAAATTCTCTGTCAGCACCGTCATTCACCCCGCGCTCATTTTCGGCCTGCAAAAGCGTATCGATTTGTAGAGCGGCATTCTTGCCGCGATTACGCTGCGGGAATCGCGGCAGGAATGCCGCTCCTGAAATTACCCCCCTACGAAATTACCACTGCAAACATTCTCCTCGAGCTTTAAGGCCCAGCGACTGCTAACAGCGCCATTCTTATTGAAGCTCTCCCATGACAAACCACTTGCACAGTGAATCTATCCCACTTAGAATAAAGCACCCCGAGATCGGGAGATAATTGAGACCGGAGGCAACTTATGAAAAGGATCGGAGTGGTACTTTCTGGCTGCGGAGTTCGCGACGGAAGCGAGATACACGAGGCTGTCCTCACCCTGCTCGCCATCGACAGAAACGGCGCCAAGGCCGTTTGCCTGGCACCCGACATGGAGCTGAACGAGGTAAACCACCAGAGCATGGAGGAGACCGGCGCCAGGAGAAATGTGCTGATCGAGTCCGCACGTATCGCACGGGGGGAGATCAGCGACCTCAAGAAGGCAAGCGCCCTTGATCTGGATGCCATAGTCTTCCCGGGCGGATTTGGCGCCGCCAAGAACCTGTGCGACTTCGCCGCAGCGGGGGCTCAGGGGAGCGTGCAGCCGGACGTGCTCAGGCTGGTCCGGGAAATGTCCTCAGCCGGCAAACCGATCTGCGCCATCTGCATAGCACCGACAGTGATCGCACTGGCACTTGGCAAGGATCTTTCGCCGCAATTGACCATCGGCACAGACAAGGAGACGGCGCAGGCGCTGGAGGCAACCGGGAGCAGGCACATCAACTGCGCTGTAAACGACTGCGTGATCGACAGGGAGCACCGGATCGTCTCCACACCAGCCTACATGCTGGCAGGGCGCATCTCTGAGGCAGCCGAGGGGATCGACAAGGCGATCAAGGCGACCCTTGAGCTGATCCGCTGAACACGTTGCCGCCGAACCGGGAATTTATCCTGCAGCCTGCCGGCGCTCCCAGCCACCCTTTGCGGTTTTGGCTCGGGCGCATTTACCCTTGAAGGGCGCCGCTTTTTGCCTTATGATGCTGTTCTTTCAATGACGATCTGACTAATGAATACATGGAGGTTGAACCAGATGCGAAAATTCCTTTTGCTCACCGCCTGCGCCGTACTTGGCGCACTCCTGGCAGGAAATGCCGCTGCTGACGACCTGCGGGGGCGGCTGGCGGTCACCGGCAGGCTGGGGGTTACCAACGCAGCCGACGGCGAGAAAAATCACAGCGACGGCAGACTGGTTGTTTCCAGCGATGCAGGGTTCATCGGCGGAGGAGGCTTTCTGTTCGGCGTTGCCGACGACATCGCCATGGAGCTGGACGTGACCCGCTCATCCTATCAGACCTCCGGTTTTGGCAGAGCGGAGGTAACCAACATCTCGATCGGTGCGCAATACCGGCTTCCCGAAAGGCAGCGGTTCATACCGTACGGAGGGGCAGGACTGGACGTTCTCATCAATGACCTGGACGACAGATACACCGACACGGTGGTCGGCGTGCACCTGGCAGCCGGAGTGGACTATATGGCCCTGCGTCAGGTGGCACTGAATGCCGAACTGAAGGGAGTCGAGGCCTTCTCCTCCGACGTGAAAGGCTTAAACGGAGAGAAACTTGGCAAACTCGATCCCTCCAGCGTCTCTTTCACCATCGGAGCCAGATTCTTCTTCAACTAGCACCCTTCCAAAGGGACTGGCTCCGCAGGTGCCTGTCCCTCTTAGCCCCTCTTAGCCCACGTCAGCCCCTTAACCCAAGGTGGGCGGCAGAGCGAAACCTGCCCTGCCGCCCACCGAAAAGCACCTACCTCCCAAGTCAGGCCTCCCCCTGGAACGCCCGGCGATACTCGCGCGCCAAGCGGTCCGTATCCCCACCATCGATAAAACCCCAAGGCAGCGGCTCGTCCAGCGGAATATCGCGATAGACGAAGCTGTCGCAGTCAAAACGCTCCTCCCGTACGGCCCCCTTCCAGCTCCCGAGCAGATCGGCGGCGATCATCAGCGGGGCAAGCCTGCGGTCTCCCCGCGAAAGAAGTGCCTGCCGGTAAGCCTCACGCGGGCTCTCCATCTGCAGTTTCAGGTTGGAAAGCTTCCCCAGCGCCTTCTGCAGGAACTTCCATTTTTTCTCCACCGACTTGACATCCTCCATCTTGCACCACTGAAAGGGGGTGAACGGCTTCGGGATGAAGGGGTTCACCGACAGCTGGATATCGCCCAGACGCTTGTTGGCACGTGAGGCGGCCAGCACCCTCTCCCGGATCTTGACAACCAGCGCGACAAGCTCCTCCACGTCATCCATTGTTTCGGTGGGGAGCCCGATGATGAAGTAGAGCTTCAGGTTCAGGATGTCGTGGCTGATCAGCATGTCGCAGGCAGCCAGTATCTGCTCTTCGTCGATCCCCTTCCGGATCAGGTCGCGCAGCCGCTGGGACCCGCCCTCCGGCGCCAGGGCGACCGACTTCTGCCCGCTCGCCTTCAGTGCCTCGATCATGCCGGCATCCAGATGATCGATGCGAAAGGAGGAGACGGAAAATTTCCCTCCAGCCGCGACAATCTCCTGGCAAAGATCGCCAATGCCGGCGTAATCGGAGACCGCCGCGGCAACCAGACCGATCTTTCTCCCCTGCGCGACCCCCTTCAGCACCTCGCTGCGGATCAGCTCGGGCGAGCGGCTTCGATAGGGAAGATATATGAAGCCGGCAGCGCAGAAGCGGCAGCCGCGAGGGCAGCCGCGCGACAGCTCGACCAGGTGCATCCCGGAGAACTCGGTCGCCTCGGTATGGATCTCGGTGACACTCGGACGGCTGTCGACATCGGGGTCCCAGACACGGCGAACGCGAAGGGGGGCGCCTGGCAGCGGGTTAAAGGATACCAGCGAGGCTCCCTGATAGGCCGGCTCATAAAGCGAAGGTACATAAACTCCCGGCAGCGCTGAGGCCTGCAGCAGGAGTTCGCCGCGCGAGGCAAAAGGCTCCTTCAACAGGTCGAGCAGGGGTGGGAGGATCGGCTCCGCTTCGCCTAGGCAGACCAGATCGAGAAAGGGGGCTATCGGCTCCGGATTAAGGAAAAGTGCCGCGCCCCCCGCCATTATCAGCGGCTGCAGCGGGGAGCGCTCCGCCGCCAGGGGCTCGATACCTGCCAGCCTGAAAATGACCGGCAGGTTCAGATAGTCGCTCTCGAACGACACGGAGAAGGCGACCAGGTCGAATGACGAGAGCGGGCGCTGCGATTCCAGAGACAGCAGGGTCCCGCCGGCGCGCTGCAGCTCATCCAGCTCATCCCGGTCGGGAAGAAAGGCACGGTCGCATACCACCTCGGGGTGGTCATTCATGATGGCGTAGACCGCCTGAAAGCCGAGGTTGCTCATGGCTGCGTGATAACGGTTCGGATACACCACGCAGCAGGAGAGCCTTCCGCCACGGCTCTTGTAGCGCGCACCGCTTTCCGCCGCCAGGGTGCTGCGTCTTTTTTCTATGATTTTCCAGGACATTCAGCCAAGGTAACACCTTTGGCAAGGCGCATGAAAGGAAAAAACCAACAAGTTCGAACAGCGGCGGCAAACAGCTGTGCACCCGGGGGCTGTCGAGGGATTCCGACAGTGAACCAGGTGACGACATACCCGCAGAAAAAACGGCTGTGCCGCCGCCGGAGTGTGCGGCGGCACAGCCGACCTCCTTCCAGGCAACTGACCGGCTCAGGTTGTTGCTTGGCAAGAAACTGTACTTTTGTTTAAAGTTTGTTTCGTTTTTGTCGATAAGCTTTGTATATCACAAAGATGGGTGAACGATGACTGCGAAATGTATCACCACAGAGGTAAAAATGAACATCTTCATGAACATGTATCTGCACCTGAAAATCCGCACACGCATCCTCCTGCTCTGTGTCTGCTACAGCTTCTGTATTATCGTGGCGGTCGGAGCCGGGCGTTCATTTTCCACCTCACAGGCTGTTCTATCCACTACTGTCTGCGTACTGCTCGGCATAGTTTTCAGCGCGCTGCTCTACTACACGGTCAACGACGCGCTGAACCGGATTCTACAGTATCTGGGCAAGATGAACGAGGGTGATCTGACGCAGATAATCGTGGCCAAGCGCGACAATGAGATCAGCCAGATAATCAACTCCATAAGCCGCGTGCAGACCACCATGCGTGACATCATCTCACAGATGTCGCAGACTTCCGAACAGGTTGCCATGACAAGCCGGCAGGTGCACGCGAACGCCAACCAGATTGCCGCCGGCACGGAGGATGCCGCCTCCCAGACCAACACCGTTGCCGTCGCCAGTGAGGAGATGGCCGCCACCTCCAGCGACATTGCCCGCAACTGTCAAAATGCCGCGGGGAATTCCGACGATGCCAGCACAACCGCTCAGACCGGGGCCGGAGTGGTCCGCCAGACCATCAACGGCATGGAACTGATAGCCGGCCGCGTCAAGGATGCGGCAAAAACTGTCGGCGGGCTGGGATCCCGGTCCGACCAGATCGGAGAGATCATCGGAACCATCGAGGATATCGCCGATCAGACGAACCTGCTGGCACTGAACGCCGCAATTGAAGCCGCCCGGGCAGGGGAACAGGGGCGGGGTTTCGCCGTGGTCGCCGACGAGGTCCGCGCCCTGGCAGAGCGGACCACTCGCGCCACCCGGGAGATCGGCGTGATGATCAAGGCCATGCAGCAGGAGACCAGAGGGGCTGTGGCGGCAATCGAGGAGAGCGTGGCGGAGGTCGAGAAAGGAAGCGAATACTCCGCCAGTTCCGGCCGGGCCTTGGAGATGATCATAGATAAAATAGGCGAAGTCACCATGCAGATCAACCAGATCGCTACTGCCGCCGAACAGCAGACCTCCACCACCGGAGAGATCTCCAACAACATCCAGCAGATTACGGCAGTCATCCAGCAAAACGCCCGGGGCGCCACGCAAACTGTCAGTGCGGCAGCTTCGCTTACCTCCCAGTCAGAGCAGCTTCAGCGCCTGGTCGGCCGCTTCAAGCTGTAAAAGAGACATCAGTTAAATTGTCGGGCCGGGTCAACAGACCCGGCCCTTTTTTATGGCCGTCACTCCCCCCGCGCTCTTAGACCCAAAAAGCCCTTAGGTCAGGTAGAGCCAGACAGCTTCCGGCCAGATTCCACCAAGGCAACCGGCCCGCAGAGCCCACCTGGGGAACCACACTTGGTTGATTTACCGGCTGAAATTTGTTAATGTTTCGGCGTTTTGAACGAATGTTGCGGCAAGGAGCAAGTGATGTTGCTGAAAAACATGGAGGATATCCAGCAGGAAGCAGACTGCCTGCGGACCGCGGAAGAGGTCGAGGCGGCGCTTACCCGCATGGCCAGGGAGATAACGGAGCGGCTGGCCGGGACCGATCCCGTGGCATTTTGCGTCATGAACGGCGGGCTGTTCGTGACGGGGAAACTGGTGGCCAAGCTCCCCTTTGCACTGGAGCTCGATTATCTGCAGGCCACCCGCTACGGCGCGGAGACAAGCGGCGGCCTGCTGCACTGGAAGGTCCGGCCCGAGCGCTCGCTTAAGGGACGTACGGTGCTGCTGGTGGACGATATCCTGGATGAAGGGGTGACGCTTGCCGAAATCAGCCGGTTCTGCAAGGAACAAGGTGCCGCAGAGGTGTTCAGCGCGGTGCTGGTGGACAAGGTCCACGACCGCAAGGCGGCCGGCGTACGGGCCGATTTCGTGGGCCTATACGTGGAAGACCGCTTCCTCTTCGGCTGCGGCATGGACATCGCCGGATACTGGCGCAATCTGCCGGCGCTCTATGCCATGAAGGAAAAGAGATGACGCTGGCCACCGGCCGCATTGGGGAAATGAAAAAGGGGATGTGGGTGCTGGCACTGGCCTCTGACTTGAGAATCTGAACGAGTCAAAACCGGCACACGGAAAAGGCAAGAAAGGCACGGAAAAGGCAGGATCAAGCTTTTGGCTTCTATACCAAACGCAGAAGAGGGACATGGCTCATACTGCTAGCCATGCCCCTCTTTTGAAAACTGCCGTAATGCTCCGCCGGGAAAACTCAATCCCAATTTCTTTTCGTCTTTTTTGATCTTCTTCTCCGCCTTTTTTTCCTTGGCGGTTTTAGCCGGTGCCGTTTTGACCGCTTTCTTACTGTCCTGGCCTTTGCTCATGGTTTTGCTCCTTAGTTCGAGGGGTGTGCCGAGTGTCTGACGGCCTTATTGTAGCACCCATTTCCATTCATCGGGCTATTTCTATTCCAGGTTACCAGCCAGTATCCCATCAGCTCACCTTCCGGACCTTGAAAAAGCGCCCTTTGATCTTATTCCCGCTCAGGCAGGTGAGGGCCCGCGCCGCACTCCCCTGCTGGATCGCCACGTAGGCGTGGCTGTCGAAGACGTCGATCTTGCCGACCTCGCTCCCCTCGATCCCCGCCTCGCCGGTCAAGGCACCCAGGATATCGCCCGGGCGCATCTTGTTTTTGCGCCCGCCGTCGATGCAGAGCGTCACCATGGGGGGCGCCGGCGGCCCGCCCGAGGCTACCGAGAGAGACGACAGCTCGCCACGGACGAGGGTTACGCCCAGGGCCGTCTCGATCGCCTGCACCCGCCGACCCTCATGCGCCGTTACCAGGCCGAGCGCGAGCCCTTTTTCCCCGGCTCGTCCGGTGCGGCCGATGCGGTGTACGTGAATCTCCGGATCGCGGGGCAATTCAAAGTTGATGACCGCAGAGAGCTCTTTTATATCCAGCCCCCGGGCGGCCACATCGGTCGCCACCAGCACCGAAGCGCTCTTGTTGGCAAAGCGCAACAGCACCTGATCGCGCTCACGCTGCTCCAGATCGCCATGGATGGCGAGCGCCGACCAGCCCCGCTTGACCAGGGCCTCGGCCACCTCCTGGCACTCCTTTCTGGTGTTGCAAAAGACCAGCGACGACTCCGGGCGATAGTGACTGAGGATCCGGGCGACCGCGGCGGTCCGCTCGTCGCTCTCGACCTCGTAGAGAACCTGCTCGATAGCACCTTCGTCGTGCGCCTCGTCGACCGTGACCTCGACCGGCTCGTGCTGAATGTCCGCACTCATGGCGGCAATCGCCTCCGGGTAGGTGGCGGAAAAAAGCAGGGTCTGCCTTTTCCGGGGGATGGCTGCCACAAGCGAACTGATTTCATCCTGGAACCCCATGTCCAGCATGCGGTCCGCCTCGTCGAGGACCAGCGTCTGCAGGAAGGAGAGATCGAGGCTGCCGCGCCGCAGATGATCGAGCAGACGTCCGGGGGTGCCGACCACCACATGCACGCCATGCTCAAGGGAAGAGAGCTGCGGGCCGAAGGGGACCCCGCCGCACAGGGTCAGGACCCTCAGGTTGTCGGTGAAACGGGCCAGACGCCGCAGCTCCTTGCCGACCTGGTCGGCCAGTTCGCGGGTGGGGCAAAGTACCAGCGCCTGCACGCGCGGGGAGGCGACCTCCAGGCGGGACAACAGGCCGATACCGAAGGCGGCCGTCTTGCCGCTGCCGGTCTTCGCCTTGGCGATCACGTCCTTGCCGGCAAGGATCAGCGGCAGGCTGTGGGCCTGAATCGGCGTCATCTCGGCATAGCCGAGCGAGGCGAGGTTCTTCAACATGGGGGTTTTCAGGTGGAGTGCGGAAAATGCGGCAGGGGTCATGGGATACTCTTTTTTAGCTACACCCTACCCCAGGGAGAACCATTCGTCCAGCTTTCAGTGAAACGGCGAGGACGGGGCGACATCAGAACAGTCTGACCAGAGCGAAGAGTCCCACCATGGCGATGCCGATGGCGAGCTTGCCGGCTACCCCCACCGCCATCCCCACCACCGTGCCAAAGCCAGTCCTGCTTGCCTGATTCAGGGTGCGCTGCAGCGACAGTTCCCCCAGCACGGCTCCGACAAAGGGCCCCAGCAGGATGCCGGGTATGCCAAGAAAGAGCCCCACCACACCCCCGATGGCCGCCCCGGCCATGGCTCTTCGTGAGCCGCCGAACTTCCTCGCCCCAAGGACCGAGGCCAGAAACTCCACCAGGTAGGTCAACCCCGCCATGCCGGCCAGGCCCAGCAGGGTCCAGAGCCCCACATAGCGGAAATCCTCGGCCCAGGCTGCGCAGAGTAACCCCAGGAAAAGCAGGGGCGCCCCGGGCAGAAACGGCAGCAGCATCCCCGCGAGCCCGGTGACGACAAGCAGAGCGCCGATGATCCAGAGCACTATCGACTGATCGTCCATAAAAGCCTCCCGGCTGAATCAACCGGCCATGTGACTGCGACGGCTACGGTTTGCCTGCCAGCGCTGCGAGTCTTTGCTCGGCCTGTTTCGCGAGCGGGCTGCCCGGGTACTTGGTGACAACCTCCAGGTAGAGTTGCCGGGCATGTTCGCGGTTGTTCTGCTTCTCCTCAAACTGCGCCGTTTCGAACAATTCCTTGCTCTTGTCGCCGGCACAGGCTCCCAGAAGGCCGATCAGGACCATCCCCAGCACTACCAGTCGCTTCATTTGTCTCTCCTTTGGAGGGGACTGGCTCCGCAGGGACACGGTAGGGATGCTGGTTGCCCAGCACCCCCCGTACAGATCCGTACATGCGGCACTACCGCATACGGCTCCTGCCTC